>Ga0208461_1000779_pt1 | contig 30379 bp, 26 predicted proteins | sample AD_JPNTR4_MetaG_FD_184448 | JGI IMG/M metagenome (GOLD analysis project Ga0208461, IMG submission 184448) | Active sludge microbial communities of municipal wastewater-treating anaerobic digesters from Japan - AD_JPNTR4_MetaG (SPAdes) (version 2) | ecosystem: Engineered > Bioreactor > Anaerobic...
GTTTCGGATTTGATAATATTTGGTGCACAGAGAATCTCTATGTCTTGGATAGCTTTGCCCGTCATACTACCAAAATCGCGCTCGATCAAAATATCTAACTGTTCTGGTGCATTTATACTTAATGCATCTGTGATTATTTTTCAAGTAATATATGCTCTTTGTAGCGGAGAACTATATGCTTTATCAAAATGAATGCCTATGTTTTTTATTTTTTGTGCTAATTGTTGTGCTTGTGTTTTACCTAATTCTGTCAATGGCATATCGCGGTGTCCGTTGAGTATTCCGTTTTGATTATCTTCATCTTGTCCATGTCTGACAATATAGATATTTAACATTAATAACTTTTTGCGAATAAAACTCTTCATTTACTTTCTTTTCCACTAACAATACATTTTCATTCATCGTCTTTTTCTAGATATTCTTTGTTTGGAACACATCTAATTGTTGCCTTAAATTCTTCTTGTATTTTATCAGCACTTTCAACTGTTCCATCCCAATGTGCCATTACAAATCATTTCTCAATTTTTTCAGCAAAATCTTGGTATGAATCCACATAATAAGTATTTTTTTCTCTAAATTCTTTATTTTTTTGGAGTAGATTTTTTTGGGAATCTAGTAGTTGTTTTTCTAAAATTTCTAAAACTTCTTGGACTTTCATTGAATTTTTTTCTCAAGTTTCTCTGTTGAAAATTTCTAACATTCCGTTTTCAATATCTCTTTTCCCAACAGTAATTCTGATAGGAACTCATTTTAATTCTCGTTCGTTGAATTTTCGTCATGGAGTTTTGTTTGGATCGTCATCAATTTTATATCTTAATTTCATGTTTTCTTTGGTATATTTTCATTCAAATTTTAGGTAAATATTTTCCATCTTTTCTATTAAAGGTTTGATGTATTCTTTGATCTCTTTTAGCTCTTCAGGAGTTTTGAAAATAGGAACTACAACTACATGTGTCGGTGCTAGAGCTGGTGGAATAACTAAACCATTGTCGTCTCCATGAGCCATGATCAATCAACCAATCAATCTAGTACTCACACCCCAACTTGTTCCTCGAACGTAGTCTAATTCATTATTTTCATTCGTAAATTTTACATCAAATGCTTTTCCAAAATTTTGTCCCAAAAAGTGAGATGTACCAGCTTGTAATGCTTTGAAATCTTGCATCATTGGTTCTATCGCGTAAGTGTCTATTGCACCGGCAAATTTATCATGAGCTGGTTTTGGTCAAACTACTGGAGAAATAGCTAAAAAATTTTCGCTAAAATCTTTGTAAACATCTATCATTTTCAAAGCTTCTGCTTCTGCTTCTTCATAAGTAGCATGAGCTGTGTGTCATTCTTGCCATAAAAATTCTGATGTTCTAAGAAAAATTCTTGTTCTCATTTCTCGTCTAACTATATTTGCTCGCTGATTACAAAGTATTGGTAAATCACGATAAGAATTTATCCACTTTTTGTAACTATCCCAAATAATGGTTTCGCTGGTAGGTCTTACAATTAATTCTTCTTCAAGTTTTGCTTCAGGATCTACTACTACTCATTTTCCATTAGGATCATTTTTTAATCTATAATGAGTAACTACAGCACATTCTTTGGCGAATCATTCTACATGTTCTGCTTCTTTGCTTAAAAAAGATTTGGGTATAAACAGAGGAAAATATGCATTGTAATGTCATGTGTTTTTGAACATGTTGTCTAAAATACCTTGAATGTTTTCTCGTATGGCAAAACCGTAAGGTTTGATTACCATACATCATCTCACATTGGAACTTTCAGCAAGATCTGCTTGTTGTACAACTTGGTTGTATCGTTCACTGTGATTTGTAAGTCTACTTGTTAATTTTCTCATCTGTCTATTTAAGAATAAAACTAGATTGTTTATACTAAAATAAAAACGAATTTCACTATGAAGTTGTTCTTTTGTTCTTGAAAAATTTTGTGATATTAATATACAATCACTACCATATTTATTCGTAATTATAGTTTTATTATGAAAAAACTTTTTTTTCTTTCCTGATTGATCTTATTGGTGTCTTTTTCTTTGTCAGCTTGTACACAAAATGTTCAAGACAATTTGCATAATGCAGCTTGAACAGTAAAAACTAATGTGCAAAACACAACGGAGTATATAGCAGAAAAAATAGCTTTAGAAGAAAAACTGGCTTTACTAGAAGCTCAAAAACAAAAATTTTCGCTTCCATCTTGGGTAAAAAAATTGAATATTACTACACCAGAGGGTATGACTCTAGATCAAAACTCTTCTTACCAAACTACTGAGGAAGTGGAAGGCTTTAATTCTATGCGTTTTGTGTATACTTGAGATTATAATTTAGCTATGAAACAAGCTGAAATTATAGCAAAAAAAGCATGAATAAAAGTGAGTGAGGAGTTTCAATTGGCTCAAGATGCTCTAAAAAAGATGTGAGCAAATACATCAAGTCAACTAAAAGAACTTGCTTGAGATTTGAAATGAATTGTTTATACAAACTATTCTCTTACAAAGGATCCAGAATCAGATCAAATTATATCTATTTCGGTAGAAGAGGATTGAACTTTGGAAATTGTTGTTACTGACCGAAAAAATATGCAAAATATTGTTTCAAATAAAATACAATAAATGTTTTATATTTTAGAGTTAATAAAAAAAATGAGAAAGTTTTTGTTTGTAATTGTTCTTAGTTTATCTGTCTTTTTTTCATATTCTTTTGCTCAAGAATATTTTTATTTTCATGGGAATGGTTGTTCTCATTGTGCAAAGGTAGAAAAATTTTTTAATGAAAATGATCTTGTTTCCAAGTATAATATAAAAGAATTGGAGATTTATTTTAACAGAAATAATCTAAAAACATTTTCAGATTATATTGAAAAATTATGAATAGATCCCAACAAGGCTTGAGTCCCTTTTTTAGTAATAGATTCAGAAAACGAATGTGATTATGTGGCTGGAGATAAAAAAATTATTTGATTTTTTCAAGAAAAACTAATACAAGATTCTACTAAAGTTTGTGAAGAGTGAGAAGACTGCCCTCATTTTGATTGTAATGATGAAAATTGTCCTCATTTAAATTGTGGAGAAATAGATGAAAAAGATATATCATGAGGTATATCATCTGAAAAATGAGATTTTACATCAAAATGAAGTAGGCGAAGATTTTTTGGAATTATGCTTCCAGCAGCATTTGCCGATAGTATCAATCCTTGTGCTTTTGCAGTAATGCTTATTTTGTTATCAAGTATTTTAACAAAAACTAAAAGTAAAAGAAAAGCCATTATTTCTGGATTTGTATTTGCACTATCTGTTTTTTTAAGTTATTTTGCAATGGGATTAGGGCTATTTTCAGCTCTTGCTACGGCAACAAATACTTTTGTTATAAAAATAATAGTATGAATTTTGTGAATATTAGTATGATTAGCCAACCTAAAAGATTTCTTTTGGTATGGAAAATGATTTATTATGGAAGTACCATTAGCTTGGAGACCTAAAATGCAGAAAGTTATTAAATGGGCTGTCTCTCCACTTTGAACATTTGTAGTTGGATTTTTAGTTAGTCTCTTCCTGCTTCCATGTACCTCTGGTCCATACTTTACTATACTTGGATATTTGGCATCAGAAAGTAAAAATCTTCATACTCGATGATATATATATTTGATTGTCTACAATATAATATTTATTTTACCTATGGTGTTAATAGCCTTGTTGGTTTGATTGTGATTTAAGTCAGCAGAAGAATTAGCAGAATTGAAGAGTAAAAATGCAAAATTGATACATTTGATTGTTTGATTATTGATGCTTGGACTGTGAATATATGTGTTATTAACTATGTAAAAAACTCTTAAATATCAAAAAATCCAGCATTTGCTGGATTTTTTTGTAAAGATTTGTTTTAATTATTCGTCATCATCTTCATCTTCGTCATCTCGACCTCGATTGTCATCATCTTCATCTTCGTCATCATCTTCATCATCTCGTTCTTCATCTAATTCTTCTTCCTCCAAAATGATATCATCATCAGCCATTTTTATTATTTTTAATATATAAAAGCAAGGAAGATATAATATTTTTTTATATAAAATCAAGTAATTTTAGTTGTTTTGAAAAACCTTTTCTTAACTGCTATATCATTTGAAACAGCTTTGGATATATACAATTGGTATCCCTTTTTCACCATTACCGCTAACTAAATTAGATAGAGAATTTTGTAATCTTTGTTTTTTTATTTAAATTATCCAATAAATCTTGTTGGTTGAGACTTAATATTACTTCAATAGTGTTATTGTTGTAATTTCTCTCCTTACATCATTTTATTACTTCATTTTTAGACCAATCATCTAGCCCATCTATGTTTATAATGTAATTGTTTTAGATATCGTAATGTATTTATTTTGTCCTTCTAAAGTCATATTTTAATTAAACAATAATATAAAGGATTGAAATATACCAATTTCTATCATAATAAAAGTTTTTCCAAAATTTCTCCAACTATTTTTGGATTGGCTTTTCAAGCTGTTTCTTTCATGACTTGTCATACAAAAAATCATAAGGTGCTAGTTTTTCCGGATTTGTACTGTTCTACTATTGTTGGATTGTTTTCTAGAACCTTTTTTGCTATATTTTCCAAGTCATTTTCACTTATTTCAGGTGCATCAAATCATTTTTCTTTGATTATTTCACTAGCAGATTTTCAGGTTTTTAGCATTTCGTCCATTACTATTTTCATCTGATTGTCCATAATTTTTCATTCATCAGAAATCTTTATAAATTCAGATAACTGTTTTAGATTAAATGGTAAATCGTTTATTCAGACAAAGTTTTCTTTCATATAGGCGTTTATTGGACCAGAGATCCATTTAGCTATGTTTTTGGGATCAAGTCATTGTTCTTTTAGTTCCGAAAATACAAGCAAGGTATCAAAATCTCCGATCAAAGCATTTATATATTCTTTATGGAATCAATATTCTTGTTTGAACTTTTTGATAATATTGTGTGGGATAATCAGCTTCTCATTGTCTAAGTTTTTTAAAATTTCATCGTTTAGTTGTAATATCGGCATATCTGGCTCTGGGAAATATCTGTAATCCAATGCGTCTTCTTTTGATCTCATCATCTTGCTAATTCATTCTGTATCATTTCGCATTCTGGTTTCTTGTCAGACCTTTTCTCATTTTTCTAATAAGGTTTTTTGTCTATTGTATTCGTGTAAGATGGCTCTTTTTATCATTCAAAATGAATTTATATTTTTCAACTCAACTCTCGTTCACAAAGGATCGCTTTCATTTTTTCTGATAGAAATATTTACATCTACTCTCATTTGTCATTTTTCCATATCAGCGTTGGAAATATTGTTGTATCTAACAATTCTTTGTAGTTCTTTCAAAAATTCCACTACCTCATCATCATTTGAAAAGTCTGGTCAAGTAACAATTTCTATTAAAGGAGTTCCTGCACGATTGAAATCTATCAAACTTTGTCATCATTCGTGAATCATTTTTGCAGTATCATTTTCCATATGAGCATCCAAGATTCTTATCTTTTTTTCTTCTTCGTAATTGTTTACAAAAAAACTGACTTCACCATTAGTGTTTGTTGGTTTGTATAGTTGAGTAATTTGATAACCCATAGGTAAGTCAGGATAAAAATAAGATTTTCTATCAAATTGAGATTCTTTGTTTATTTTGCAATTTAATGCTTTTCCAAGTTTTAATGCTAAGAGTAAAACATCTTCACTTAATGTGGGTAATGCGCCAGGCTGACCAGTACATACAGGACAGATATTTGTGTTTGGCTCTAATGTATCAAAGTTTTGTTCGTTTTTACACTGACAAAACATTTTGTTTTCGCTGTTGAGTTTGATGTGAATTTCTAATCAGATTGTTAGTAGCATAATATATTTGTATAACATAAATTATTATCATCTTATTTGCAATCGTTTTTAAGATGTTTTTTTGGAAATAACTGCTTATTTATTCAATATTTCTTTTAATAATGGATTAATTACAGCTCTTGTAGATGGTCATAAAAATCATGCTGCCATGTCGTTGGAATCTGTTATTAATTTATGTTTTAACTGGAATTCTAACAAAGCACTTACTGTAGCGGTGTTATTTATTCAGTCTATAGATCAAGTATAATAATCTTGTTCTTTTAAGAAATACTGTAGATATTTAACTCATAATTTTGATTGTCATATTGTGTATCACTCGTAAAATTGATAGTTTTTGTTAGTTCAGTTTATGAATTCTTTATCTGAGCTAGAATATTTTTCTGTAATTTTATTTTCAGCATTATTGTTTGTACTTGGTTTAGTTGCTTTTGTTTTTGCTGGTACAAATATTTTTTTATTCCATAAAGATTCAAATTTTGAGTATTTACTTTGTTTTAATTTTTGATCAGCTCTCATCATTGTAAGCATTACTCGTCATCTTAACTCTCGATTGTTTGGGAAATCAATTTGATTCATGATTCAGTGAGCTTTTAAATCAGCTAAATGTTTGGCATACCAATTTGATCATCAATTATTTTTGTCTCACCAAATTGCTCTCGAAAGAGTTGTACCAAATATTGCTCTAGTAACCTTTCCGTCTGGATCAAAAGTATCCGCAGGAGTTCAGTCTGTTTTTAGTCACATGAGTCATAATTCACAAGATATTCTAGCATATTTTTTAAATTCATCAGTTTGATTGTCGACATCTTTGAATATACATTTTCTACTGGTATCTGGAGTCTTTCATAGTACTTTCATGGCATATTCAGACATCATTTTTGATAAGTGAGATCTGATTAGAACACCAGTTAAATCTGCTCGTTCTATGTTTGGTACAGTAGTTATTTTTACTCCCAAAGCATAGCTATAAGCATCTGTAAGCTCTTTATTATATGGAGATTTAAATGTCTCTCGTGTTCCAGATTGGGTTAATCAACTATTTGCTTCCACTTTTGTTGGATCGTGACAAATTCAGTCGTTTGGATCTCATGAATAATCTCAATCTACACATATATCAGTACCACAGGTTTTTCATAAATCTCATCATTTACAAGTCACTCATGATTTTAATACATATTTCCCATATATGCCACAAGTTAAGTCTTGGGTAGTACATGTTGGAATAGAAAACCCTCAACCTCCTCATCATCAACCACCTCCGCCTCCACCTCATCATGAAGGAGGATTGTAACTAACTGTAAAGCTAGGAAGATTGTACCATACTCAAGTGTTGTGCATTGTGTCTATAATTCTGACATAACAATTATTGTAAGTATTGTTTGTAAGGCCAGAAAGAGTTATTTGGTTGTTCCCAGATACTGCTGTTGTTGTGGGACTAGAACATGGTCAACTCCAATGAAGTGTTCCACTATCTGTAGCAGTAAATGTAAATGTTGGTGTTTTACTGGAAGTGTTTGTTATTGTTCATGTGGTTATTATTGGTGCTGTAGCATTCCAAAAAAAGTCTATAATTCATGTTGTGGTATTAGTGGCATAATCTTTAACTACTACTTGTAATACATAATGTCAGTCTGTATCTGCTGTTACAAATGGATCTTTAACATCGTCACCGGTATAAAAAGTTATTGTTCATGGACCCGATATTTTAGACCATTTATATGATTGTATTCATGAAACATCTCAACTACCATCATTAACATCTATATTTATTGTTTTTCATGTATTAGTAGTAATGGCTGCCGGCATATGGACTATTGGTGCTGTTTTATCTATTTTATAGACTTGAGCTTTTGTTCTTACATTTCCAGCTTTATCCATTACGCAAGCATATCATGTGTGTGTTCATTCTTCAGTAAATATAGGTATTGTTCCAGTTCATCCATCACAGTTTGTTGTGAATGGTCAATCTGTTCTGTATAGCATTCCTGTACTTCGAATTCAGGCTAAATTATCTGTTGGTATAGTAGTAGATCATATTGCATCGGTGTTTCTCCAGTCTGAGTTTGTATTAAAAAAGAAGTTTGGCATAGTGCTATCTATTATAAAGGTAGCGGTTTCTGCGGTTTTATTCAATCAAGCTCTATCATAGATGGTTATCCTAAGTCTTACTGTTCAAGTGTTTGCACTGATTCCAGAGTTTGGTGTTATCCACAAATGTTCAAATACATTTGTGCTGTATGTAGCAATATGTGTCCAATCTCATCCAGATAAATATTCTAATACTTTTCAAGAAAGAAAATCATCTGTTCCTCATGTCCAAGTAATCAAATATCCAGATCATCATTTAAAGTAGACTTCTCATGCAGTAGGATAAGTGAAACTAACATCAGTAGGATATGTACTGTCCAAAGTAAAATTGTTTCATGTAATATATGACACATTACCAGCTAAATCTGTTGCTATTATTCTTACACTTGCTAGTGTACTATTTAATACAGGAAATGTTCGATTATATGATCCATTGTTAGATGCTCAAGTTGTTATTGTAGAGTGTAAAGTGTTCCGGCCATCATTTGAATATTGTAAAACCAATGGTGTTGCTCAGAAGTTTGTTTCAGAACCAGTTGTTCGTGTTATAGTTTTCTCGGTTCCTCATTGAAAATATGTGTGTGTTGTAGGTTGTGTTATATTTATTCATAAGGGAGGAGTTCTGTCATATGTGATATTTGAAGTTAATATATAATTTCATGTATTCCCAGCAATGTCTTTCATAGATATATTTATTTTTATTTCTCGTTCTGGATCAGATAAGTCCATGGAGCGTTCATATATGTATGTGTTGCTTCATGTTATTTTGCTTACAAAATTCATATCTCATCATGAGTTTATTTTTACTATAGGCTTTTCTGGAAGATCTTCGTGAGATGTGAATGTTATAGATACCGTGTCTCCAGCTTTTGCAAACGAACCGTTTGAGTTGCTACTAGTTATGCTTGTTGTTCATGTGATGTATGGTAATTCTTTGTCTATTCTTATTTCTGGTGATGTTTTAGTTTGTTCTACATTTCCAACTTTATCTATACTATAATATCTTACATATAATCCTGTACATACACTATTCGTTGGACATGTTACCGTCGCTGATGTTCAAATTATAGTTGGTGTACAACTACCTGTTCATGTACAATATAATGTATGTGATACTCATGCTCAGGTGTCTGTTGCTGTTAGTGTTACTGTTAAATCTGTATTTCTCCAATCACTATTCGCATCATCTGTTGTTGTTGGGGAAGTAATATCATAAAAATATTGTTTATTTTCTCATGTTCATGTGCTTCAAACATCATTACTTACACTAAAAATTATGTCTATGTCAGTTTGTGGGTCTAGATCGTCTACATAACAATATCATCATGTGCTGTCATAATCGGCATTGTTTCGATCAGTTCAGTTTAAAGTATACTGACATGATGATCCACTTATTCATGCTAATCCACTATTTGTGTATACTTTAGATTTTATGCTTATTATTCCTTTATAAAATCATGATCAATTGTTTCATGTATTTGTGTTTCAGCTATATATAAATGCTTGTTCTACTGTTGGTAAAGACTTATCTATTCGGTTTACTGTGGCAACATTACTTCATGTATTCCCAGCTAAATCTTGAAATTCAAATGTAAAACTACCATTGCCTGTGAAAGTGTATCCTGTTGTGTTTAATGATGTTATTTCTTCACTAAATCATGTTATGGTAGCTATTACATCTTGATTTGTCAAGTTTGGTCAATTTGGGCTATATTTTATAGTGGCTGTTGGTGCTGTTTTATCTATCTTGAATGTTCAAGTGCTGTAGTTTCCAGCTAAATCTTCTACATAAATGTTATATGTTCATTCATTTGATACTGTTGTGTTACCCGAAAAACCGCTTCAATTTATTGTGGCTCCAGAAAAATTTGAATCAGAATAACTGATTGTTATGTCTGTATTGTGATATCACATGTTTGTAAACCCTGATATTATAGGTTTTGTTTTGTCTATAGTGAAATTTAGTATAATTGCATTTCCTGCTAGGTCACTTATTATTAATGTGTGGTTTCATTCTGAAATGATTGGGTCTCAACTATTTATACTCAAACCGTTTAAAGTTGCTCCAGAGATATTTGTATCATTGTATGTAATATTTAAATCATGATTATAATAATATCAATTATTTACTCATGAATAAGTTGGTGGGGTAATATCTATGATGATAGGGTGTGTGCTTGGTAAAGTTGTTATATTTCAATTAGTATCTTCTCCATAAAAACATAAATATTTTCAGTTATTTGTTTCTGTGTTTTCTATTATATCACCGATATAATCCGTGGTATAGTCTCATGAGTAGGTAGAACAATTTCAATCATCATCATACATCCGTTTTTTTATGATTGCATCATCCCAAACCACTGAAATTGTGTCAGATTGTGTTGGTGATGAACTTACTGGATCTGAAAAACTTATTTGTGGTGGTGTAGTATCTTGAACTATTACTGTTCTTGTATTATAACCGGTATTGTTTGAATAATCAGTATAAGAATATGTAATATTATATATTCAAATAATTCAAGTATTTACTGTTCAACTAATTAGATAAACATCTCATGTTCAATCAGCATTGTCTTCCCATGTTGCTCCAAGTTCATGGTAATTGTTTCAAAACTCTACATATATTGTTGAACTTCAGTTTAGTATAATTGTGGGAGGAGTTGTGTCAACAACTTCTATATTTCTTGTCTTTTCATCAGCCTGATTTCAAGCCATATCCGAAACATTATATTTAACAGTATAATTTCATAGTGTGTTTGTGTCTACTGAACTTGTGTCTATATTTATTTTTGTCGTAATATCTCAGTCAATATTGTCGTTAGCTGTGGCTCATAATTCTATATATATTGTTTTTACTTCTATAATTTGAGTATTATTTCCGGATAAATTTATGGTAGGTTTTGTATTGTCTATAATAAAATTTATTCAAGGATTAAAGTCTGTACACCCAGTTGAATTACACGACTTTCATGTTAAAATATAGGTTCAGTCAGATTTGCTTGTGCTATCTAAAATTGTTCCAGTGCTAGTTGTCCCTTCTATAATTGCTGTGGTATTGTTTCAAGAATCTGTTAGATAGATGGAATAAGTATCAGCATCTGTAGCTGCATTCCAGGAAATATTAATATTACCAGAGTAATGTCATCACCCACTTGGGGTTAGAAAAGAAGTTGATGAAGGGCTGGCAAACACATATAAAATTACCCCACTAAGTGTGACTGCAATACTAGCAAAGATTAATTTTTTAATATTCATTTTTTTTGAAATTAAAGAATTAAAGATAACAAAATTTTTCTAGAAAAATCTAATTATCAATTGTAATATATAATTAAAATATGTAATTTTTTTGGAAAAACAAGCTTTATAGCTTTATAAAGACGAAAAAGAACTTTGCTTTGTTGAGAAATATATAAAAACACATTGTCTTTTTGTGTGTCAGGTGTTTTGTGTAGAATAAATTTTTTATTACATAATTGCTTGCTTTTGAAAAATATTTTTGTATATAAGTAACACACAAATATCAAGAGAGGATATTAGAGAATGGACTCGCTAGAAATATCCCAGCAACCGCCCTTTGGGAAAGGTGCTACATTCCACCTAAATAGGAAAGATATTATCTTATAATATACTGATTAAACTCTTTCCTTGCAAAGAGCTTTTTTATTATATAAATATAAACAAATGACAAAACAATTTATTACCTCTGAATCAGTAACAGAATGACATCCAGACAAAATTTGCGATCAAATATCTGATGCTATTTTGGATGCTTGTTTAGAACAAGATCCTTTTTCTAGAGTTGCTTGTGAGTGCTTAATAACTACCAATAAATTGGTTATTGCTTGAGAAATTACTACTAAGGCACAAGTAGATTATGAAAAAATTGCTAGACAAACTATTGTAGAAATAGGTTATGATGATCCAAAAAAGTTTTTTGATGGAAATACTTGTGATGTTGATGTGTTGCTTGGTACTCAATCTCCAGATATTGCTATGTGAGTGGATACAGGAGGAGCAGGAGACCAATGAATGATGTTTGGTTATGCTAGCAATGAAACAGATTCTTTTTTGCCAGCAACGATTCACTATGCTCACAAACTTGCTAAACAGTTATCAAAGGTTAGAAAAAATTCAACTTTACCATTTTTATTAGCAGATTGAAAAACTCAAGTAACTGTAGAATATGAAAGTGATAAAATATCTAGAATAGAAACAATAGTTGTTTCTTCTCAACACATAAAAGATGTTTCTCAAAAAGAGATTTTTGATGGAGTAAAAAAGGAAGTAATTTTACCAATAGTATGAGATTTGATGGATGAAAATACTAAAATTTATGTAAATCCTACTTGAAGTTTCTATGTTTGAGGACCAGCGTGAGATAGTTGATTAACTGGTAGAAAAATTATTGTAGATAGTTATGGAGGGATAGGTAGACATGGTTGATGAGCCTTTTCTGGGAAAGATCCTACTAAAGTAGATAGAAGTGCAGCATATATAGCAAGATATTTAGCAAAAAATATTGTAGCTAGTGGTTTGTGTGACAAATGTGAAATTCAATTAAGTTATGCTATAGGTATAGCTCAACCTGTTAGTATTTTTTTAGAAGATTTTAATACTGCCAAAATAGAAAAAAATAAGATAGTAGACTTTATTGTTAATAACTTTGATTTAAGTCCGAAATGAATTATTGATTATTTGGATTTAAGAAAACCGATATACAAGCAGACAGCTAGTTATGGTCATTTTGGAAATGAAAATTACTCTTGGGAAAAATTGGATAAAGTAGAAGAATTTAAAAAACTTATTATATAATTAAAGCATAAATTTTTTTATAAAGAAAAATGTGTTCTCAAATTATTTATTTCAAACATTATAATGAAAAACTATAAACAATTTCGAAATGAACTTCAACATGCCTATCCTGTGTCTAAATGAAAAATAAAATTACCTATATGTACGCAACTTTTAAATTTACCTAATTTTGATATTAATAATTTTTTGTGAAACATTAGAGATATATATACTCGTTTGGTATCTGTTGCTCAAGATAAAGAGAAATTATTGAAATATTGTTCTCCAAAACTTGTAGATATGATGACATGAAATTATACATGAATGATTCGCTTTGACTGTATTTTAAATACTCAGTGACAAATTAAGTTGCTTGAATTGAATGCAGATTATCCTGATGGTATTTTGATGCATGACTATACATATTGAATTTTATTAAATGGGAAAAAGAATACTAAACATTTAGATATGTATTTACAATTTTTTGATAAAACAAAAACTTTATATATTTTGTATAAACAACAATTTTTTTTAGATTCTTTTTATTTAGAATATGAATGTCTTTTAGATTTATGATATAATGTTTTTATTTGAACTCGAGATGAATTAGATTTTTATGATGGACAATGTTATTATCGTTGAATAAAAATTGAACAAATTCGTTCTTGTATGGATATGTCTAAATTTACCGCTTATCAAATGGATGTGCTTTCCAATACAAGTGTATTTATGTTAAATTCATATGATTTATGGACTTTGGCAAATAAGGCATTATTGCAAGAAATAGATCATGCGTATATACCTAAAACACAATTTTTGACTCAAGATATTGCTACTCATGTTATTGAAAATAAAGATAATTATGTTATCAAACCAATTGATATGTACGAATGAATAGGAGTGTATTTATGAAATGCAACTTCTCATGAAGATTGGAAACATCTTATAGAAGAGTATAAGAATACTAATTATATTGTTCAAGAATTTGTAGATATGCAAAAAATAAAAGTTGCTTTATATGAAGATGGTGGAATTGTAGATAAGGAATTATATTTTGATCTTTGCCCACATATTTTTGTAAAAGATGGAAAAATAATAGGAGATGGGCATATTTTAATGAGATTTTCTGAAAATAGGATTTTGAATGTAGCTAAATGAGGTGGAATTGGTTACTTGAAGAAATAAAAAAAATGAAATACTATGTTTGTTCGTTGGGTTTTTTTGTAAAACAAAATCTAAAAAAGATTTGCATTTTATAAAAAAATAAGTATACTGTATACACATTTACATGAATTGTTCTACAATGACTAAAAAAGAAAAGATAAAAGAAATCTTTCTTTCTGTTCCAAGGACTCTTGCTTTACAGAAAATTAGAAGCTTTCTTGCCAGTGAATGATTTGTAGAGATTCAAGCTGGATGATCACATTTTAAAATTCAAGGGGATGATGGAAGAGCTTACATTATACCTTTGCGTCGTGGAGATTGTGCAGGAGTCTATAAAGAAGGACTCAAGAAGTTTTATCTCAGTTATCAGCAAAAAGATGAAAATAACTAATGAAATGACACTTTATATTCCTGTGGGGACAAAAAAATTTCCTCTTATTATAAAAAATACTGGAAAAGTTGATCCAGAGGATGGAGAATTAGTAGAAGTATATTGTAAAGAGGCAAACTTAAATCAAGAATATCTTAAATCTGACATTGTTTTACTTTTACAAGATATTTGAGCAATGATTGAATCAGAGCAAGCTCAAAAAAAAGATGATAATATCAATATCAGGGTAAAAGCAAAAGATAAGGTCTTACTCCAAAAATATGCTTCAGAGGGAGGTTATCGTTCATTGAGTGAGTATCTGCTTGCAAAAGGACTTCAAACATCATAGAGTTCAGTGGCTAAAAATATTAGCTACAATATTCCTATTTAAAGTACTTGTATACTTATAAAGATTACAAATGAATTATAGATGTTCTATCAATTACAAATAGCTTAGAATTTATATTTTCACAACTAAAAATGTACAAATACATATAGGACTAATAAAAGATAGAAAATTAAAATTTATTAAAAACATAAAAAGTAAAAAATAGTTTGCATTTTGTATAGAAAAACGTATATTTGATATACGAGTAGCGTTTATATTATTGATAATAAATGACAAGAAAAGATAGATTTAGAAAGGATTTTTTGAACAATCCTCAAATTGTAAAATTGAATAGTTTGATTGCTTTCTTGGAATGAGAGGGATATAAATTAAGAAAACCCAGTGGAGGCTCTCATTATAAACTTGTACATCTTGAAAGTGGTACTTCAATTCCTTTACCTATTCATAATGGAGAAGTAAAAGATGTTTATAAATCTATGATCAAAAAATTTTATCTTAAAAACTTACAACAATGACTAAAGAAACAATAATTCTCATACCTGTAGATGGGAAAAATTATCAGCTCACTATTCAGCCTCTTGATGAAGTATGTGACTGAGAAAAAATAGTTCGTATTAAATGTAAAGAAGCCGGCTTTGATTGTGAATATCCAGAATCTGATTTACCAACACTTATTCAAGATATGCAATATCTGATTAGAGATGAGCTAGCAATAGCAAAGGATTCACAAATCAATATCAGGGTAAAAGCAAAAGATAAGGTCTTACTTCAACAATATGCTTCAGAGGGAGGTTATCGTTCATTGAGTGAATATTTGCTTGCGAAAGGACTTCAAACATCATAGAGTTCAGTGGCTAAAAATATTAACTACAATGTTTCTATTTAAATTTTGGGCTTAATAGACATTTTGGGTTGCTAAAATAGATAGAGAATATAGATAAGGATTAGTTTTATATACTAATCTTTTTTAAAATACTGAAAAATGTACTTCATGTTGATCAACAAATATGGAATCAAGTTGTGAAGCTAAAGATATAAATGTAATATGTGTTGACGAGTATTTCAAGCTAATAAGTGTAAATCGATTAAAAAATCTCTTGCATTTGCTTTTATCATCGATAATATAATTGTGGGAATATTCCCATAAATGATGTTTTATTCCTTTAATTGATTGTTATGAGTTGATTTAGACACAATCGCTGTATGGGCTGAAGGAGAAGAAAAATGAGAAATATTGAGTTTTTTTCTGATGTTGAATTTTTTAAACCAGCATGAATTCCTAGTATTCAATTGGAGGAGGTGGAGTTATTACATGATGAAATAGAGGCTCTCAGATTAAAAAATATTGAAAAATTAGACATTATAGAGTGAGCAAAAAAAATGGGTATTTCTAAGTCTACTTTTGCTAGAATATACAATCAGGCTCTTGATAAGATAGCAGACGCTATTATCAATGTTAAGTCTATCAAGATAGAAAAATAAGTTTTAGATTTTTACAAAATATATAAATGCCAAACAGAGATTGAACAGGGCCATGTGGTAAAGGTCCATTAACAGGTGGAAAAACTTGAAATTGTGTAGAAAATACAAATTTATGAAATGAGTGTCCTTGAAGAGGGAGATGCTGTTGATGAAGAAAATGAAGAGGTGCAGGACAATGAAGAAATGGTGCTTGAAATAGAGGGAAAGGTATGGGGAAAAATTAATACTTATCCCATCTCTTTTACATCCAACGCAGAGAAGTCTACTTTTTTTCCTTTGTTGATTTCAAATTCAATAGTAGTTTTTTCTCCATTCTCCTGGTTAAGTATTTTAGCATCGTGTTTTTTTAGAAAATTTATAACTGTTCATAATTCATTGTAGTCACAAACTATTTTCATTTTTTTTGTAATTTCTAAATTTTCTATTTTTGCATTCAAAATTGTTTGTTTTGCGCATTCACTATAAGCTTGTATCAAACCACCAACTCACAATAATGTTCATCAAAAATATCTTGTTACTATCAATAGAATATTGTGTAAGTTATGTCATTGTATTTGTGCTAAAATTGGTTTTCCAGCAGTATTAGCAGGTTCTCCATCATCATTTTGTCTAAAATAATCTGGAGTAATTTCTAAGTTTCCAAACAAATCATAATTTATATTAGTTCCACAAGTATAAGCATAACAGTTGTGAGTAGCATCTTTATTTTGTTCCTTAAAGTCTTTTATTATACTTTCAGCTTCTTCTTTATTTTTCACATGAAAAATATTTCCAATAAATCTGGATCACTTGATTTTTGGAATTTCATGGGTATGTGTTTCCAAAATGGTTTTATAAAAAATTTTCATTATATTTTCAAAAAATAATATTTATTTTTTTCCGATTATTTGTGGTTTGTTTCTAAATTCTAATCGTTTTGCTTTTAATAAACTTCTATACTGTATCGCATATTGTGCTACACTAAATAATGTTGTTGTAGTAATATATATTCCAATTACAGCGTATGTAGAATAAACAAATGTTCATATCATGAATACCATAAAAACGGTCATCATTCACATCATTTTGGACATATCTGGCATTTTTTCATTTCATGGAACGGCTGGTGTTTGTGGTTTTACTAGATTTGTTAATTTCATTTGTAGATATGTAAATACTACGGTAATAGCTGTTAATACAATGTTTTTTGTAGCTAATAAATCCATACCAAGGAAGTTGTGGTTTATGCTACCGTCGTCCAAGGCAAGTCCGGAAACATATTTGTTTCCAAAACTATAGAAAAAGCTATAAAGCCAAGTTTCTGGGATTGTTCATTCAGATAATTTTCTAACAGTATAAAATAATCAGATAAAAACTGGTAATTGAACAAACATCATCAAACATCACTTTAATGGTCACTTTCATTCTTTTTTGAAAACTTTCATTGTTTCTTCTGAAAGTTTTTTTGGATCGTCTTTATATTTTTCTTGAATTTCTTCTAGTTTTGGTTGTAATGCTCACATTCAACTTTGCATTTGGTTTCCTGCGGAAGTTATTCTGATCATAGCGAATCTAATAACTAGTGTCAAAACTATTACAGCTAGTCATAAATTTCATCCAAATATCGCTAAAAATACTACCAACAAGTTAAATATTGGACGCATAATTAGCTGAGTTCCTAATATTGCAAATAGATTTTCTTTCATTTTTGATCTTATAATTTAAAACTTTCTATATCCCAATGATGTTATTGAATACCATTTTTATCAATAATTTCTTTATTTTTTATATTTTCATTACTTCTTCTGATTTTGCGCTTACAAGATTGTCTATTTTATTGTTGAATTCCTTTGTTAAATCTTCTATGTTACCTTCATTTACTTTGTTTTCGTTTTCTGAAATTTCTTTATTTTCCAAAAGTTTTTTAGTTGTTTTCATAGCATCTTGTCTAACTACTCTGATTTTTGCTTTGGTTTCTTCCCCCATTACTTTTACTCTTTTAGAAATTTCTGTCCTTCTTTCCTGGGTCAAAGGAGGAATTTTTATCATAACATGAGATGATTCATTTTGTGGTGTGACTCAAAGTTCTGCATCATATATTGCTTTTGTGATACTAGCACATTCTTTTTTATCCCAAGGTTCTATTTTTAAGGTTTGGTTATCCAAAATAGTTATATGAGCAATTTGTGGTAATTTCATATCTCCATAAGAAGTAGAAACTGTAATGTTTTCCACAAGTCCTGTAGAAGCTCTACCAAGTTGTAAGCCCTTAAATTCATTTTCTAAATAATTAAATGCTTTTTGCATTTGGTCTTTAAAAGGAGTAATGTCCATTTATTAAATCTAAAATATAAAAAACTGTTTATCAATCGCTTGTTATTTAGTGTTTTGCGATTAATATCATTAAATAGCCCCTATTGTATAACTAAAAATCTATTTTTTGCAAGATGAACTGATAGCCCCGTAATATTACGGGGCTAGTTTATAAAGTTACAAATTATAAAGTTGCAAGTTATAAGAAGTTACAAGGTTATAAAGTTGAAAGTTGATAGTTGTCCCCCTTGATAAGGGGGATTAGGGGGATTAAACCCACTTGTGACCAAAGCCCTTACCCCCTTAAATTACGGAGTTCTCCGTAACAAGTAAAGGGGGATTTTAAACTCATGAATGAATTTTAACTCTCTTAACTCATTCATTTACGTAGAACTCTGGTAAACAAGGGATTAAATAAAAACCCTCATTTGTCACAAAATCCCCCCTTCCCCCTTATTAAGGGGGGGCTAGAACTTTATGGCTTTATAAACTAAAATAAGCCACGCCTTATTTTCTGATTCCACAATTTTGAACATATTTTTTGGCAATTTTACACATTTCTTCCAATTCTTCATCAGAAAAAGGTTGTCATCAAAAACTTGGATCTAATGTATTTCCTCAGACATAATTTTGTAAATAGAAATTTTTTGCGCCAGCGATATACTGTGCCATTTGTTCTATATCTTCTAATGTGTGCATTCACTTAACAACAGTCGCTCTATATTCATAATCAATATCTCATTTTAATAGGGAATCTAATAAACAATCATAATTGTCAAAAAAACTATTGTTTTGTTTTAATCATACTGCGATATCGTATTTGTCTCTTGTGTGTTTTAGGTCTATAGCTACATAGTCTAAGATTCAATCATTGACCATTTTTTTTACAATTTCACAGTCACGCCCATTTGTATCTAATTTAACCAAAAAGCCCATTTCTTTTACCTTTTTAGCAAAGTCGTATAATTTTGGTTGTAATGTAGGTTCTCAGCCACAAATGCTTACTCAATCTAGTTTTCATACCCTTGTTTTCAAGAAATTGAATACTGCTTGTTCTGGAATTAGGTCACTTTGAATTAGTCTCATTTGTTCTGGTAATACGGTTTCTGGGTTATGACAAAAAGGACAACGGAAATTACAGCCTAGAGTAAAAACTACACAAGCTAATTTTCCTGGATAATCTATAGTGGTGCTTTTTTGTATTCCAGATATTTTCATTGTTTCAATAAAGTTTAGTTTAAATTAAAGCCCTTTTTTCATTAGAAAAAAAGGACTTTGTTATGTTTGTATAAACTATATATTTTACACACAATTATTCAATAAGTAGGTTTGTTGATAGTGTATAATTTATTTTATCACACAAAAAATTTTATACAGAAGTTTTTACTTAATCTTAAATATTTTCAATCTTGATGAATACTGTTTTATTCTCTGCATCAACATCAGCACCCATATTGTAGCATAAAATCGTGATTAGCTGCTTTTACTTTGTCGTAGTATTTTCTACTATAAAATTCAGATTTTTTACCTATGTTGTATCTAAAAGTAGGAGACAGATACCCCATTACTCTAGTGTAAACTAGGCATTTTGTTCTTTGTGCTTCTTTCATTGTTGTATTGTTTATGTAATAAAATTTGTAGTTTTTTAAACTGATTTTAATCTGTTTTTCACTCTCTTCTAATTTTGTCTAATTTTGTTGGATCACTGGTATATTTTTTTCTTGTTTCCATGTCAAACTTTTCTCCTGTATATCATATCTCTTGATCGCATAATGGACAATAATCGTGTTCTCAAGCAATATATCCATGTTTTGGACAAATTGAAAAGGTAGGAGATATTGATATATATGGCATGTTGTAGTTGGATATAGCTTTTTTAACTAAATCTTTACAAGCATCTGCAGTCATTCTTTCTCACATATACAAGTGCAAAACGGTTCATCCTGTATATTTGCATTGTAAATCGTCTTGTAAGTCCATAGCTTCAAACACATCATCGGTATATCATACAGGTAATTGAGATGAGTTTGTGTAATATGGAGCTTCAGGTGTACCAGCTTGAATGATTCATTTCAGCTGTTTTTGATCTTCTTTTGCAAATCTATATGTTGTTCATTCTGCAGGTGTAGCTTCTAAATTGTATAAATTTCATGTTTCCTCTTGGTAATCTACAAGAACATCTCTCATAAAGTCTAGAATTTCTGTTGCTAACCTAATTCATTCTTGTGTACTAATATCTTCTTTTCAGTTTGTAAAGTTTAAAACACATTCATTTAGTCAGTTTATTCCGATAGTAGAGAAATGATTTCTGAATGTAGCTAAATATCTTTTTGTATAAGGATATAAGCCAGCATCTAACCGTTTTGTCATTTCTTTTCTTTTGATTTCTAATGATGTTTTTGCCAGATTCATTAAATATAACAATTGTTCTTTTAATCAGTTCATATTTCACTTGAAGTTGTATCATAATCTAGCTGCATTGATTGTGATTACTCATATACTTCATGTCATTTCTGCAGATCAAAACAATCATCATCATCTTTTTTCTAATTGTCTTAGATCTAGTTGTAATCTACAACACATACTTCTAACAGCATCTGGGCTGTATGCTCATTCTTTTCTAGTTTTTGTAATTCTACCGTTTTTATCTTTTTCAAATTGAGATCATATAAAATTTTGGAAATATGGGATTCAGTATTTGGCTGTCATCTCAAACAAGTCGTCGACTAATGGTTCATCTCGTGGAAAATCTTCCACTATATTGTAGGTAGGTATTGGGAATGTAAATACGGATCCAGACCAATCTCATTCGGTATACACTTCTATTAAAGCTTTGTTTATTATGTGCATTTCTTTACCTAACTCGCCGAATTTTTTTTTGTATGGACCAAACTCAATTCATCATAACATTAGAGCTTTGTCTTTGAGGTCTACTGGACATACCCAATCTAATGTGATATTTGTGAAAGGAGTTTGGGTTCCTCGTCTACTTGGAGCATTGAGACCAAATAGAAAGTTTTGTATTTGTTGTTTTACATATTTATAAACTTTTTTGTAAATATATTCTTCTTTTTGTTTTTCTGATTTAAACTTTACTCATAATTTATTAAGTTCGTTTTCTGTTTCTTCTCGTTTTTTGTGCACAAATGGAGCAAGGTATGTATCAAAGGAACTAAACGCTTGTGCTCATGCTCGTTCATTTTGTAATGTTCCAAAAAAATTTATCATTTGGTTTACTGCTGATTGTAAGTTTTTTGGTGGAGCTGATTGCAATTTTCCACTAACTCCATTGAATCATTCTTCTAATAAGGCTCTTAAACTCCATCCAGCACAATAAGGTGTAAACATTCATAAATCATGAATATGATAATCTCCATTTCTGTGTGCATTTCCTATTTCTTCTGGATATATGTGTGAAAGTCGGTAGTTTGCTGTAATTTTTTCACTATTTTTTAATATTAATCATCCAATAGAATATCATATGTTTGCATTTTCGTTGATTCTTCGGTCTAAATTGTTTAGATATTCTTGCATAGTTTTTTCAACTTCTACTACTACATTTTGTGTGGATCTACTTTGTGCTCTTTTTTCACGATATTTAATAAAAGCTTTGGCTACTGTGTCGTGTCATTCTTTTATAAGAGTTTCTTCGACACTATCTTGTATCATTTCAACATCGGGAATGTTTTTACCAGATTTTTTTTCTACTAATTTTACTATATTTTTGGAAAGGTCTTCTATTTTGGAAAAGTCTTTACCTCAAACCGCTTCTATAGCTAATTTTATAGCGTTTTGTATTTTGGAAATATCAAAATCTACAATAGTTCAATTTCTTTTTTTTACTTTGAATATAGCCATTAGTTCATAAAATTAGTGTTAAAAAAAATATAATTTTGTTATCAATTAAGCTACAATTGACCTAAATTTTAAGATTATTCTACATTTCAAGCGGTAATATACGATATTTTGTTTGTGGATATTTTTTCAAAAACACAACATATTGTGTTTTTATTTTGTTATTGACCACTATATATTGTATTGTAAAATAAATTCAACAGAAAAAACTAACAATTTTTTTGTTGTTTGATATCCTTTGGTTAGCATTGATTGTATTATATTTTAATAAAAATACTGCCATATATTGCTTATAAACACATAAATCACTAAAACTTGATTTTTTTGAAAAAATTAGTATATATAAAATATACACAATATAGATATATAGAATATATGTTGTATATACATTGTATTTATATAAAATTATGTCAGATGGATTATCAAGATTTTCAAAATTTTATAAAAAAATATGATTTTGATCCAAGTGATCTAAAATTTTTAAACGAAGTGATGAAAAACTGCGTTTTTACTGTTAAATCCCCAAAACCTGTCAAAAAATTATATAGTCTCAGATTAAACGAAGATGATGTTAATAAGGTCAAAGAAATAGCTAAATCCAAATGAATCCCCTATCAGACATTGATTTCTTCTATTATTCATCAGTATGTTTCTTAATTGGTAGATTTGTGTTCTTGTTTTATTTTTGGGTTTTGAGTAGTTGAGAAAAGATGGTAAATAAATAATATAGGTTTATAATTACACAAACTCTTATCAGAGATGATCGTTTTGGAAGAATATAGAATATGGTAGATGAATGGTCAATGCAATGTTTATAAGTTATTTCAATTATCCGATGTGTTTTGAAATCATAAATATTGCTTATTTCTTAAGAAAATGTTCCTGATAGAAATAGTATATTATATATACTTACATAATCATCAAGATTTGATTATAATTATTTTAATGAAGGAGTAGAAAAATGAAAGAAAAAAGATCATTATTTAATAGAATTATGATGGTAGCATACATGGTTTGCTATTTATTACTGCCTTCTGTACTGTTAGTAGCGCTGTATGGTAAAATAGATATTCGGGGTCTACACTGGATATCGTGTTTTTCTGGCCTTGGACTGTTACTTTTTCTTGTGGGGGGATTTGTGCTTGTTTATGAGTCTTTTCCTCATGATTTTCGCGAAGCCGTCATACTATTTATCCCTGCACTTTTGAACCACATATTATATCTAATTTTTTATGGGACAGCTTATTTGCTCAAGATAATAACCATTAATGCTTCCATCTCATTCAGCGGTATTATCTTTTCTGTTGTATTAGCTACTTTTTTTCATCCTTGGTATGATGAAGGGAAACAGGATAAAACCGGAGCAGTGATGTTGATTTATTCATTTAAAAAAAAACTAAAATATGTTAAAAAAAATCCGTGGATTTTGGTTGGTTTCGCGGTTTTGCTGATGCCGGTGTTTTCTGCAGTATATTTTACTTTTGCCGGCGGGATTGTAACCTGTGCGGAGCGTGGACTTTCATACCTAGATATTGCCCTTTATGTGTTTTCACTGGTCAACGTTATTATCTTTAATTATAGACAGTTTTCAAAAAATTTATCATAAAAAACTATTTTTTTGCTATATATATCTTATTGAGTAATTATCAAAATTTAGTTATAATCGGTTATTTTAAAAAAAACTGCCATAAAGTTTTTTAGAGGCTAACTTATATTGTTTTAGGAAGGATAAAGATGTGAAAACAGATTTTTGGCTGTTTTAAATTGTTTATTATATTTTTATTCATCACATGTTATTGTTCTCATTAAAATGAAAAGTCTTATTATTTAGCTTCATCTATTTATTTTAGACAAGTCTGTATTTTTTTTGTTTTAAATTCTGGTTTTTAGTTTCTAATTCCTGATTTCTTTTCAAGTAACAATTTCTCCTAGTTAATGTGACTAAGTTTTTTTTCTGAGTTTTTCAATTCATTTTGAGCTTTTATAATTTATCTTCATAAGTTTTTTATACTTTTAATTTCAGTTCAATTGAGCTTTTGTCAAACTCTTTTCTTGTTCTATATTTTTTTAATTATTTGTTTATTTCAGAAACAATATTTTAAATCTCTCTTGATTTTTTAATAGAATAGATTAAAAATTAGTTGTATTTAATGAATATTATCAAAAATATGCATCTTGAAACGATAACAACAAAAACTACAAGCACTACAGCATAGCTAGGAGTTTTTTGTTTGTTTCGTGATTGAAAAACTCCTAAAAAAATAGGAGCTTTTTTATTAATTAATGTAGCAACTAAAATGTGATTAGATTTACTAAAAAAAAGACACTCGCTTGCACATATTTTAGCGCAAGCTGTGCAAAGAGAACAACAACGAAATGTAGAGGTTGGTATAGGACCAGCTATCGATAATGGATTTTATTATGATTTCTTATTTGATTCAAAAAATCAAATAAAAGAGGAAGATTTGACCAAAATCCAAAATCAAATGGAAAAAATTGTAAAAGAATGACAAGAGTTTATTGTTTTGGAAATGACAGATGCACAATCAAAAGAATTAGTTACCAAAATCATGAAACAGAAATACAAAGAAGAAATGAGAGCAGAGTTTGTTCAAGATTGAGAAAGTATAACTTTTTATGTAAATACGATAGTTGCTGCAGCAAAAGACAATCTTTTGAAAGGTGTTGATGAGAATTACATTAAATATTATCAAGAAATTACTGATTATTTGCAAAAAAAATATCCTTGAAAATTTGAAAATAAGTTCGTTACATTTTTGGACATGTGTGAATGACCACATGTAGAATCAACAAAAGAAATTGATCCAAAATCTTTCAAATTAGAAAAGCTAGCTGGAGCTTATTGGAGATGAGACGAAAATAATGTAATGATGACTAGAATATATGCACGAGCTTTTGATTCAAAAGATAAATTGAGAGAATATTCTGATATGATGGAAGAAGCCAAAAAAAGAGATCATAGAGTGTTGTGAAAAAAATTATGACTTTACAATATTGATCAAGATGTTGGTTCATGACTAGTGCTTCGAAAACCAAAATGAGCTTTTATTGTAAATCAAATTAAGAGGTGGTTTGAAGATGAGCAATTGAAAGCAGGATATGTGCCTGTAATTACTCCACATATTGGAAAGAAAAAACTCCGAGAACAGTCAGGACATCGATGATTTTATAATGAGTGAATGTTTCCTCCTCTTGAGTTATGATGTTCTTTGGGAGAACGACAAGACAATAGGAAACCTAAAGAATCGGAAATATATCTTCTCAAACCAATGAACTGTCCTGCTCATGTGAAAGTTTATAAAGATGATATTCACTCTTATAGAGAACTTCCGCTTAGATATTATGAGTTTGGAACAGTTTATAGATATGAAAAACAATGAGAATTAGGTTGATTGACTCGTGTGAGAGGATTCACTCAGGATGATGCTCATATTATAGTTTCCAAAGATTGATTGAAGGAAGAGTTTGGTAAGGTGGTTGATTTTGCGTTCAAAGTGTTACATCACTTTGATTTCCAAGATATTAAGGTTTTTGCTTCGTTTTCAGACCCCAATTCAGATAAATATGTGTGAGATAAGGCTATGCGAAAACAAGCTGAAGATACGATTAGAGAAATTTTGAAAGAAAAACAAATAGAACATGAAGAGGAGCTTTGAGAAGCAGCTTTTTATGGGCCAAAAATAGACTTTAAAGTTAAAGATGTAATTGGTAGGTATCGGCAACTTTCTACTGTACAATTTGATTTCAATCTACCAGAGAGATTTGATATGACTTTTACAAATCCGCAATGAGAACAAGAAAGACCGTTTATGATACATAGAGCATTACTTGGGTCTTTGGAAAGATTTATGGGGGTTTTGATTGAAAATTATGCTGGTGCTTTCCCTATGTGGTTAGCCCCAGAGCAGATTAGAATTATAGCAGTAGCAGATAAATTTGAAAACTATGCTCAAAAAGTAAAAGAGGAGCTTGTTTCCAAATGATATAGAGTTACCGTAGACTATTCAAGTGATTCCTTTTCTAAAAAAATTAGAAATGGAGAAATAGAAAAAATTCCATACTTATTTATAGTATGAGAAAAGGAAGAATCAGAAAATACTATTTCATGGAGATCTTATAAGACTAAAGAACAAGGAACTTGCACCTTAGAAGAGTTTGTACAGTTACAAGCCTGCCTGCCGGCAAAGGCAGGTTTGTAAAGCTGCAAGTTATAAAGTTAAAAGTTACAAGTTTGCTTGCTGGCAGGTAGATTTGTAGAATTTAGCTTTGATGATTGATTATATTCGTTTCTTAGATAATGAAATAGATTTCAAATAGAAAGAACAGATAAAGGTGATTTTAATATCAATATTTGGTAATGTGTTTATTGTAATTACAAAAAAACTGTCAATTCTTTTACGAATATTAATTGACAGTTTTTTGGAGTTTTATGATATTATTTTACTGTTTTTTTGTTTTCCTCATACCACACTTTAAATTGATCAAATATTTCTTCATCATTTTCAGGTTGGATTGTTGCTTCTACTGCTGGTTGAGAGATATTGTTCATTTTTAATATAGACAATTCTATTCTGTCTAGTTGATTAAATAAGTTATCCCAATTAGTGTCCTCCTCTTCGTTTATATATTCTTCTGTGTCCTCTATTGTGTCTACTTCGTCAACTGTTGTTGTTGATAATGATTCTTCTTCTGCTTCAATATCTACGGCAATGTCTCAAGTTTCAATAATCACTTCGTTTTGTGTTCAAACCAAAAAGTTTGAAAACTTGGTTGCTAAATGAATGTTAAAGAATTTCATATAAAGCATAAATATACCAAAAAGTACGATCCATACGATGCTGGTCCAAAAAATTTTTTTCATTTGTCTTTTATTAAAAAATAAATTAGTTTATTAGTTTTTGGAAGTCTGACGGTAATTTAGACTCAAAAGATATGTTTTTACCATCCATATTTTTAAAACTATAACTACTACAGTGTAACATTTGTCTGTTGATTTTCAACTGTTTATACAGTTTTCTATTTAAGGCTGGATTTCAATAAATAATATCTCATAACATTCAAAATCATTCACTTGCTAAATGAACTCTAATTTGGTGCATTCTGCCAGTGTATAATTTTACCAAAACCAATGATATCGTACCTAAAATGCTGTGTTCAATTGTTTTTTTGTTCCAAAATTCAGATTTTGAATATAGTCCATTTTGTGAAACTTTCATATAAGAACTTCAAAATTTTTTATCATAAACTTTCTCTAAATTGTTTTCTACCAATAAATGTTTTGGCATATTCCCACTAACTATAGTCATATATTCCTTATCTATTTCTCTATTTCTAATGATTTCGTTTAAATATTGTAGTGCTTGATAATTTTTTGCTCATATTAAAACACCAGAAGTGTCTTTATCCAACCTATATCCAAAGCTGGGCTTAAATCCATCATTGATCCCAATTATACTACAATATTTTTCTATATAATCGTTCATACACAATTCATTTTGTTTGTTTCCAGGGTGAACTAAAACTCAAGTAGGTTTGTCAAACACAACTCGGTTTTGGTCTTCATATATTATTAGTTGTTTTATTTCATCTAAACTAAGTTCTTTTATTTTTTTTTCTTTACTGTAAATCATTTTTTTTGGAGTTTTTTCTCCTTTATCTATGTTGTTAAATTTTATTTCGTCTCCCAATAAAAGCTTGTAATCTTCTTTTACTCTTTTGTTGTTTACCAAAATAGCTCATTTTCTGATCCAAGAATATATGTCATTTAATTTTACTTCAGAATATGGTTTGAAATATTTTCTCAAATATCTATCAAATCTTTGATTCGCTATATTATAGTCAACCTTTTTGATTTTCAAAACTTTATATGTGATATAGGTAAAATGATTTTTTATCTAAAACAATATAAATATTTCACTTGAAATTTCAAAGCTAATATGTAAACATTTGTTCGCTATAAATTTATTCAACAGATATGGCGATCGTAGCTCAGTTGCTTGTCCCGCAGAGCCTAGCGAAGTGCGGGAGTAGAGTCCCGTAGTCCTACGGGATGACTCGGTGTGTCGCTGGTTCGAATAAAAATAAAATATTAATATGGCGATCGTAGCTCAGTTGGTAGAGCAACGGACTGTGACTCCGTCTGTCGCGGGTTCGATCCCCGTCGATCGCCCCATTTAACTTCCAGCTTTATTATTCATTTTTGATATGTTTTATGTTTATATTTTGAGAGGAGATTGTAATCATTATATAGGCTATACTTCGAATATTCAATTAAGATATAAACAACATTTGTCTGGGAAAACCTTTACTACACGTAAAATGAAAAATCTTTGCTTATTAGGATATTTTGAAAAACAAACAAAAACAGAAGCGATGAGGTTGGAAAGGATAATCAAAAGAGATGGCCATATTAGTCACCGAATTAATCATCCTACCTTTATACAGGTCTTAAATTATAATAATAGCTCAGTTGGTACCCCGTAGCACTACGGGGCGTCTGTCGCGGGTTCGATCCCCGTCGATCGCCCCATGTAATATATTCTAAACTTAAAAACACATGATGGTGTGTTTTTTATTTTTGAATAATAAAAATTTGTATTGACATTTGTGTTGAAATTATTATAATAACAATGTTAACAAAAAAAATAAAAAAAATAAAAAAAATGAAAAAAAAATTAAAAAAAGATGGTGATAGAGATTTTTCTATTGCCATAGCAGAAACTAACAACAGTATCTTTCTGTCAAGGGCTAAATATGACTTAGCGATAGTTAGTCTATTAGCCGTTATTATTTTGCCCATAGGCCTTATGTTCATAGCATGGGCTTATGAACTAATAGGTGTTCTATTAATTATAGCCACTATGGGTGCTGTAATAGTCCGTTTTATTTGGCTATTACTAGCAAAGTATTATAAAAAATAAACATAATAAATAACCGAATTGAATCCAATTCGGTTATTTTTGGTTTAGGTAAAATTCTAATTATTATTTATTTGGAAAGCCAAAAAAGTCCTCAAAAATTTGACAGGAAAAATTTTCTGATTATAATTAAGTATGAAATTATCTTTTTAGTTTTTTACTTATTAATTATGATCATGAAAAAAATTGCTCATCGTTTCTTTAAATGCACTACATGTGCAAAGAAACATTTCAAAAAACATAAGACTACCTATTTTGGTTTTTTTTGAACTTTTGCTATAGTTGGGACAGTGTGGCTTCTAGCAAAACTTTTTATAGCTATCAATATTGATAAAACTTTTGCTACAGAAGTAGTAGTGAATAAAGATAACATTGTAAGCGAGTATGGTTGTATTTTTGATGCTAGCGCTTGTGATTTATCTAATCGTGGAATTACAAGTATAGCGCCTGATACTTTTATAAATCATACTAATCTACAAAAATTGCATCTCAACAAAAACAAATTGACTGAAATTGATTTGTCTGGAATTACTAGCTTAACCCGGTTAGAACTCTGAAATAACCAACTTACTGAGATTAATCTTTCTTGATTAGATAATTTGATAGAATTATATTTATACGCTAATCAACTTACTGAAATTGATTTCTCTGGAGTTACTGGCTTAAAGCGGTTAAATCTCTGATGGAATCATTTTACTGGAATTGATCTATCTGCACTTACTAATTTAAAATGGTTACAACTCAATAATAATCAACTAACAGAAATTGATTTTTCTGGACTTACTAATTTACAGAGATTAAATCTTTATTATAATGAACTTACTAGTGTTTCAGAATCACTTATGAATAATCAATATTTACAAACAGGTCAGTTAAATCTTTATTACAACAGGATTTCTACAGAATGAATGTCTCCTGAGCTTATTAGTTTTATTAATAATCGTCATACCACAGAAGAAGGTGACCGAAAAATAAAACAAAGATTACCATTTACTTCATGTTCAGCAATGATTGATATTTCAGAACCAGAATGTGAAGCGTTAGTTGATTTGTATAACAGCACAAATGGAGATGGGTGGACAAACAAGAATGGATGGTTTTCGGGGAATAGTGCTTGTAATAATAATCGATACGGTGTTTGGTGTAATGAAAGTGGTCATGTAAGAAA
>Ga0208461_1000785_pt1 | contig 30249 bp, 25 predicted proteins | sample AD_JPNTR4_MetaG_FD_184448 | JGI IMG/M metagenome (GOLD analysis project Ga0208461, IMG submission 184448) | Active sludge microbial communities of municipal wastewater-treating anaerobic digesters from Japan - AD_JPNTR4_MetaG (SPAdes) (version 2) | ecosystem: Engineered > Bioreactor > Anaerobic...
GCTGGTGCGTCGCGAAAAGCCCCCGATGCCGGAGGTCTCCATCAGCGTGCCGGAGGCGGGGCCTTTGCCGGGGCTGCAACTCGATCTGCGGGGATTGACGGCAGAAGAGGCCCTGCTGCGGCTGGATCGCTATCTCGATCAGGCGGTGCGAGCGCGGTTGCCGTGGGTGCGCATCGTCCATGGGAAGGGGACGGGCACCCTGCGCCGTGAGGTGCGCCGCATGTTAGGCGAACATCCGCTGGTGGTGAACTACGAATCGGCGACGGAGCGCGATGGCGGCGACGGGGTTACTATCGCGCAGCTGCTCAAGGCATGAATTCTGCTCTGTCGAGAATAGAGAGCAACGAATCAGCGAAAAAGCGAATAAGCGAAAAATCACTTGCGTGGCAAAGGGTGCGCGAACTTCAGGCCGCTCTCAGACCGCCTTGGAATGAATTCCGGGTTTGCTACGTCAAGCTCTCTGAAGCGAGATCCCAAACAACGCGCTTCAGCGCGATTTGCTCGTGTCAGGCTGGGGATTCCATCCCCCGCGAACCGGTGAGCCGTTGGAGTTTCTGCTCACGGCTTACATTTTCGTGCTTGCAGGGTGTGGGCGTCAGCGCCGGGCGTCTCCAGAGCCAGAGAAAGGCAGCGTCGGCGTCCAAAAGAATAGCGTGCGGGTGAGGGCCCGCACGCTATTTTGTGGAATATTCAAGCCGACTGTTGTCTCAGTCCCCCGCCTTTTTGGACGTGCTGTCGGCGCCGGACGCTTTGGGGGTCTCCGCGCTTTCGTGCTCATGGGACTCAGCGGCCTTGACTCCCTCTTTGCGTGAGCCGGGCGTCGCCGTCGGGGATTTCGAGCGGTTGTCGGTGACGTAGAAGCCTGAACCCTTGAAGATAATGCCGGCAGGCTGGATCAGGCGCACGACCTCTCCCTCACACTCCGGGCAGGTCTTCACCGGCGGCTCGGAGAACTGCTGCCGCCTCTCAAAGCGCAATCCACATGACTTACATAAGTATTCATACAAAGGCATACGACACCTCCCACTACCACCTCATGCCTGAGTGCTATTATATGCAATTTGGGACGCTTGGCAAGAGGGAATTTCAGGGTTTCGGCGGCGTCATACTTGTATGAACGCAAAGGCGTTCATACAATACAGCGCACAAATTCCACCTTGTGAGGCAGGTCGTTGCCTGGCGCGCAAAAGGGGGCGTGTCCCGCTGATGGCGTTTTAAGGCCACCCTTACGCCGACTCGCCTGCTGGGAACGCTAAGCACCCTGGATGAGTTATTCTGGCAGGGGGCGTCGGAAGTAATACTCTTTCCACTGGGCCGCGTTATTTCCCAATTCAGGATAGGCGATCACGGAGACCAATTCCCAGCCGTCCTCTGCCATTTCCTTGAGCAATGCCTCTGCAGGCTTCCAATCCACAATTGTTGGAGGGAGGAACTTTTCCAAATACCGTCGCTCTTTGATAACTTGATACTCGAAGGTAGCCATATTGTCTCCTTTCTTAGAATGCTCATTTATGGGTTGCAAGCTGTTTCCCTGTGACGCCAGACATTCTCTGGGATTCACGGCGCCCCGACCCCAGCAAGGAGTGTTCCGCAGGGCGGGCAGCGTAAATCCCGCGTTATCGGCTGTCGGGTCGCCTCATCCTTCCCCATCTTCATTTACGGGAAGTCCGAGCTGGCCTTTGGTCACGATCGCGAGGACGATCGCTACCAGGGTGGCGACCACACCTTCCAATATAAAAAGCCTCATATCAGGCGCTGGGAATGCCTCGCCGTGAAGGATTCCCGTCATCGTGGCCTCAGTCAGCAGGGTAGTGGTCCAGAAGTTGAGAGCGTTATGAGCCATGAAGCCGCCGAGCAGCAGGCTTCCTTGGGTCTTGTTGTACAGCCACGTCATCAGTATCGAGTTGGTAATCTCCTCCGCCACAAACAGGGGCAGGAACCCTATTCCCATGGGGTACTGAGGGGAGCCCGGCCGCAGGAACTCCGGCAGGTGCCATATGCCCCAGAGGGCGCCGATGATGAAGCTGGCAATCAAAGGGCTCCACTTCTCCTGGAGTTTTGGCAGGGCAAAGCCGCGCCAGCCAAGCTCTTCCAATGGACCGTCTACCAACATGAGGACAAAGAAGACGGGCGCCAGGTACCATTCCTGCCTGAAAAATGTAAATCCGGGCAGATTCCCTCCGGCGAGAAGATGGATGCCTATCCCGGCAAGGCAAAAGAGGGCCGGCAAAAATAGAGTGACGACCCACCAGACGAGACCTACCCGCCAGCGTGTCGCCCGCTGAAGCAAGTCGAGGAGGCCTTTCTTGCCGCTCGTGACTGCGACCATGATCAAGCAGGCCAGTGACGGGCCGTAGACGATAAAGCCGCTTCCGCCGGTGTACCAGGGGATCCAGCTGATGAGGAACGCCAGGGCAAAGAATGCGACGAGCGAATGTCGTTTCAGCAAAGACGAGATCGAAGACTTCATGGCGTCTCCTTCGAAAATAGAGATCAGCGAGTCAGCAGTCAGCGAATCAGCGAAAAAGCGAGAAAGCGAGAAAAAGCGAGAAAAATCACTTGCGTGGCAAAGGTATCGCCACTGACTGAAAAACGGAAAATTTTCTGGCGACCCTTGAAGATTGCGTATCAACTTTTGCCTCCTATCCCCTGGCCCCTTTCCCCCGCGCCGCGCGGGGGAAAGGGGAACTTTTTTTGTGGGGCTTTGCAGGCGGGCTACGCCCGCCTGCAAAGCCCCAATTTTTTTTCTCCCCCTCCCCAACGGCGTCTGCGCCGTTGGGGAGGGGGCAGGGGGTGGGGCAAAAGCTACAGACCACAAAGGTTCCTTCATCGCCGTCTGGCTACCTGGCGCCAGGCTAAAAGTCACCTCACATTTTCATTTTTGGATGGTGTGCGCCAGCACATGGCGTCTTCTTCGAAAATAGAGATCAGCGACTCAGCAGTCAGCGAATCAGCGAGTCACTCACGTTCACACGTTCGCACGTGGACACGTGGGCACGTTCGCACCTTCGCACGTTCCAAGCGGCATTGGGATGCAAACCTTAGTTGATTTCAACAGATGATTTTCAAAATCTGCGGAATCTGCGTCCAACATCTTTTCGAAAATCGGCGAATATCGAAATCACTTGCATGGCAGAGGGTACGCGAACTTCAGGCTACGCTCGGGCCGTTCGCCCCAGAATGAATTCCACTGCCCAGTATAGGACGCAATGGTTTGAGAGTCAAGTTTTCTGCGCGGAAAATCGCCAACGCCGCGACCCGAAGGAAGACAGGAAGACCTCGCCGCTTGACAATCTCCGGCTTTCTATTAGGATACACGCGATGAGCGCTTTAGCCCCGCTACGATGCTCGACGGGCGCCGAGGATTGGTGGCTGCGCGGCGGAACCTTCCGAACCCCGCCAGGGCCGGAAGGCAGCAACGGTAAGGTCTGGTCTCCGGGTGTCGCGGCACGCTGGTCCTCGTCGCCTTTCGGGTATCGTGCGGAGAGGTCGCCGGCGGTGGGATAGTGGCACACTGTCTCGCCGCCGCTGTCGTTGTGGAGGGTGACGCAAAACTGATGGAGGATCACTCCTTTTCCCGTGCCAGGCCGGTGGAGCGCGGCGTGGCGCTGTTGTTGGCGCTGCTGGCGCTGACCGCGCTCGCGGCGACCTATGAGGCGACGCTCACCCCGGTCACACTCTCCGTAGATGGGCAGGAGCGGCAGATCCGCACCCATCAGCCCACCGTGGCCTTGCTGCTCTCCGATTTGGGGATCGCGCTGCGCGCTGAGGATCGCCTGACGCCGGGCCTGGAAACCCCTGTTGAGGCCGCGATGACGATTACGATCCAGCACGCCCGTCCCGTCGTGATTGTCGCGGACGGGGTGGAGCGCCTGCGCTACGTGCACGAGGTCATTCCCGCCGATGTGCTGGCGTCTGAAGACATCGTCTTAAGCGCGCAGGATACCTTCACCGTGCGGGCGCCCCTCGCCAGTGACCCCGCCGACACGCAATTTCGCATCGAAGTGCAACGCGCCGTGCCCGTGGTCTTGGAGACCGGCGCTGTGCGCACGCCTTTCTACACGCACGCGGAGACGGTGGGAGAGGCGCTCTTGGAAAGCGGCGTGTTGCTTTACCGCGCCGATCGCATTTCCCCGCCGCCGAGACGCCAGGTCCAGAGCGGTATGCACATCCGCGTGGAACGTTCGGTGCCGGTCTCCATTTATGTGGATGGGCACATCCTGCGCACCCGCACCCATCGCAATCGGGTGGGGGAGGTGCTTGCGGATCTGGGCGTCTTGCTGAACGGGCAGGATTACACGGTGCCTTCCCTGGATGCTGTGCTGGGAGACGGCGAGGAGGTTCGCGTCATCCGCGTCACGGAGACGGTCGTCGTCGAGCAAAGCCCCATCCCCTTTGAGACCGTGTGGCGCCCCGATGAGAATATGGAACTGGACACCCAAGGGCTGCTTCAGGAAGGGGCGCCGGGCGTTTTGGAGCGCCGGCGACGGATCCGCTATGAGAACGGTGAGGTCGTTGACCGCCGGGTGGAAGGCGAAAGCGTCGTCCTCGCGCCGACCCCTCGCGTGATGGGCTATGGCACTAAAGTGGTGGTGCGACAGCTGGATACTCCCTCAGGACCTGTCGAGTACTGGCGCAAGTTCCGTATGTTGGCGACCTCGTATAGCGCCGGCACGGCCGGCGTCTCGCCCAGCAATCCGCACTACGGCTACACGGCCACCGGCGTCAGGATGGGCAATGGCATTGTGGCGGTGGATCCCCGGTTCATCCGCCTGGGCACGCAGGTCTATGTCCCCGGCTATGGGATTGGGCTGGCGGCGGATACCGGCGGCGCTATCAAGGGCAAGCGCATTGACCTGGGCTACGCCGACGAAAATCTCAAGCTGTGGTACTCCTTTGTGGATGTCTACCTGCTGACGCCTGTGCCTGCTACCATCAACTATCTCAACCCCTGATGGCAGAAAATCCCCGCGAGCTGTTAGAACGTTACGGCCTGCGGCCCCGCCGGTCCCTGGGGCAGAACTTCCTCGTCGCGCCGCAGATCCCGGAGCGCATTGCCGCCGGGGCGGAGGTGGGTCCGCAGGACACGGTCCTGGAGGTCGGCGCCGGCGTGGGGACTTTGACCGCGGCGCTGGCAGCGCGCGCCGGCCGGGTCATCGCGGTGGAAACGGACGGGCAGCTGCTGGATGTGCTGCGGGATGTGTTTGGCGCCGCGCCTACCGTCGAGCTGGTTCACGGCGACATGCTGACCCTCGACCCGGCGGCGTTGTTGGGAGTCGCGCCGCCCGGCGCTGCGCCCGCGCTGTGGGGCCCGCGCCTGGAGCATTACCTTGTCGTGGCGAATCTGCCCTATTACATCACCGCCGCCGTGATCCGGCATTTGCTGGAGGCGACGGTGCGCCCGGCCCGCCTCGTGGTGACAGTCCAGCGCGAGGTGGCCGAGCGCATGGTGGCCGCGCCAGGCGAGCTGAGCCTGCTCGGCGTGAGTGTCCAGTTCTACGGCAAGCCGCGTATCCTCTTCTCGCTCAAGCGCGGCGCGTTTTTCCCGGCGCCGGCAGTGGATTCTGCCGTCGTCCGGCTGGACCTCTATGAGACGCCGCCCGTGACGGATTGCGCTGTGCCGCTGTTCTTCCAGGTCGTGCGCGCCGGTTTCGCGCAGAAGCGCAAGCAGCTGCACAACAGCCTCGCCGCGACGCTGGCGCTGTCGCCTGCAGCCGTTTCGGCGGCCCTGGCTGCCGTGGAGGTAGATCCCACCCTCCGCGCGGAGACGCTGTCCCTTGAGATGTGGGGCCGTGTCGCGCGCGCCCTCGCCCCGCTGTTGAACTCCGCCTGAGACGCCAGGTGCGCGTGCTCATGGGTTGACGTGCTCACGTGCTCACGTGCTTACGTGCTTACGTGCTTACGTGCTCAGGTGCTCAGGTGCTCACGTGCATACGTGTGGTCCCCTTTGACCGAGCTGCTTGTCTTTTGCGCCACCTTGGGTTATGATAATCAGACATTAATTGAGCATGAGAACGCGGGTACGTAAGTGATTCGCTGATTTTCTGAGAAGTTGACATGTCGCAGATACATACTATAGCAAATGAAAATGTGAGTTGTGAGTCGTGATCGCGGGCTACGACAGCTCTCTTCTCTCGGCTCACTGATCTCTATTTTCCGAGGAGTTCTCATGAAGCTGCGGTTCACCACCGAGTCATGAAAATAACGGTCTGAGCGCAAACTGAAGTTTGCGTTACATTTGCCATGCAAGTGATTTTGAGGTTCGCTGATTCACTGACTGCTGACTCGCTGATCTCTATTTTCCGAGGAGGGCAGCATGTTCAAATTGACAAGAGTTGTGATCGTCATTGTGGTGCTGCTCCTGGTAGCGATCCTCTTGGGCCGTTGTCATGCGGCTCAGAAGCCGGAGAGCGCCGCTACGCCCTCGCCGACAGAAACTGCTACACCGACGGCAGAATTGGTTCTCGAAGAAGAGGATTTGGAGGCTCTCTTTCTTGCTGCAGAAGCGCCTGTCAAAATCGTGGTGACGGCCCCTTCGGTCGTGGAAATCGGGCAGCCGCCGGCAATTGTGCAAGTGCAGCTCCTCAGCGCGGAGCCCATCGGAGAGTTGCGCTTGGAGCTCAACACCGGCGTCCCGCAGCTGGCGGTTGTGGACGCCGATGCCGAGACGCCGGGTATTCAGGTCGCCCTGGCGGCGTTGCCGGCGGGGGCAGCGGTGCCGCAATTGGAAGTGGATGCTGCAGGCGTCGTGCGATTGCGCCTGCAAAACTACCCGGCTACCGGCCCCGATCTGCAAAACTTGTTGTTACTCCAGGTGCAGGGGGTGACGGCGGGCGTGGCTTCAATCTATGTGCAGAACGCTGAAGCTTTGGCGACAGATGGCGTCCCTCTGCTTGTGGATTGGGGGGAGATGGCGTTGGTGCAGGTGCAGCCTGCGGGAGGAGCGGAAGCTCCGCTGCCGACAGTGCCGCCGCCAGAGACGTCTGCTCCTTCGACGTCGGACAACGCCGCGGGAGGGCTCGCTCCTGGAATCTACTACCGCATTCGGCGCGGACAGAACCTGTTCCGCCTCTCGCGCGCCTTCGGCGTGTCCGTTGAGGCGATCATGCAGACCAACGGCATCACCGACACGCGCCATGTCCCCGCCGGTAGGATATTGCATATTCCGGCGCCGTCTCCCAAGGGGCAGGCCGCGTACCTGGTGGGGCCGGACGAGACGCTTTACGGCATCGCGACCGCGTTTGGGGTGACGGTGGAGCAGCTGGCGCAGCAAAACGCCATCGCGCCGCCCTATTTGCTCCAGGCGGGCATGTATCTGATCCTGCGTCCCTGAGACCGCGGCGCGAAATTCAACAGCGGTTTTGTGGTAAAATGGAGGGGCCATCGGCCCAGGCCGCGGCTTCGATCTGAGGGAGGATGTCATCATGGACGACGTTACACCGGAATCAGGAACAGGCGCGAGGGAAATCCCCGAGCCGAAGGATTTCATCCGCGAGATCATCAATGAGGATCTGCGCATGGGGCGCTTTGGCGGACGGGTATGCACGCGCTTCCCGCCCGAACCGAATGGCTATCTGCACATCGGGCATGGCAAATCCATTTGCCTGAACGCGGGCATTGCGCGCGATTACGGCGGCAAATTCAACCTGCGCTTCGACGACACCAATCCCGTCAAAGAGGAAGAGGAATACGTCGCATCCATTGTGGAAGATGTGCGCTGGCTGGTACCTGAATTCACCGCCGAGCCGCTCTTCGCCTCGGATTATTTCGAGCAGATGTACCAGTGGGCCGAGGAACTGATCCAGAAGGGGCTGGCGTATGTGGATGATCTGAGCGCTGAGGAAATCCGTCAGTACCGGGGCACACTCACTGAGCCGGGGAAGGAAAGCCCCTATCGTCACCGCTCCGTTGCGGAAAACCTCGACCTGTTCCGCCGGATGCGCGCGGGCGAATTCCCCGATGGCTCGCGGGTGCTGCGCGCGAAAATTGACATGAGCTCGCCCAACCTCAACCTGCGCGACCCGGTGATGTACCGCATCCTGCACGCTACCCATCACCGCACGGGGGATGCGTGGTGTATCTATCCCATGTACGATTGGGCGCACGGCCTGGAGGACTCCATCGAGGGGATCACCCATTCTATCTGCACGCTGGAGTTTGAGGATCACCGGCCGCTCTACGACTGGTATCTCGACCAGCTGGGCATTTATCATCCCCGGCAAATCGAGTTCGCGCGGCTCAACCTCACCTACACCGTGATGAGCAAGCGCTGGCTGTTGCGGCTGGTGCAGGGGGGCTATGTGAGCGGCTGGGACGACCCGCGTATGCCGACGCTCTCCGGCCTGCGACGGCGCGGCTATACCGCGGAAGCGATATGGGATTTTGCCGAGCGCATCGGCGTGGCGAAAGCGAACAGCATGGTGGATCTGGCGCTGCTGGAGCACTGCATCCGTGAGGAGCTGAACGTGAGCGCGCCGCGGGCGATGGCAGTGCTGCATCCGTTGCGCGTCGTCGTCGAAAACTATCCTGAGGATCAGGTGGAGGAATTCGAGGTCCCCAATCATCCGCAGCGACCGGAGCTGGGGACGCGCCCGGTGCCTTTCTCACGGGTGCTGTACCTCGAGCGCGACGATTTCATGGAGCAGCCTCCTGCCAAGTTCTTCCGCCTGGCGCCGGGCCGTGAGGTGCGGCTGATGAATGCCTATTACCTCACCTGCGTGGGGGTGGTGAAAAATGCCGCCGGCGAGATCGTGGAACTGCGCTGCACTTACGACCCCGCTTCTCGCGGCGGGGTGACGCCTGACGGGCGCAAGGTCAAGGGCACGCTGCACTGGGTCTCGGCGGCGCACGCCATAGACGCCGAGGTGCGGCTGTACGACAATCTGTTCCTTAAAGAAAATCCCTACGACGTGCCGGAGGGACAGGACTTCACGGTGAACCTGAATCCTGAGTCCCTCAAAGTGCTCACGGGGTGTAAGCTGGAGCCGGGCCTGGCGACGGCAGCTCCCGGTGATCGTTTCCAGTTCATGCGACAGGGGTATTTCTGCGTGGACAGCAAGGACTCCCGTCCCGGCGCGCTGGTATTCAACTCCACGGTGGGCCTGAAGGACACCTGGGCCAAGATCCAGCAGCAGCCGGAATAGCGCTGACGGGGTTTCAAGGGCGTGGGCCAGATTGACCAATCTGGCCCACGTTTGTTTGCGCCGGCGGGGGCGATCGGCAAGTCAATGGGTGCCGATTTTCGCGTAGTGATGCGGTTTCTTGCCGGCAGCCTGCGAATCAGCGTGAAGCGACGTCCAACCTCAGGGCGTCAGTCCCGCTAATGATAGGCGGGCAGCCAATCGCCGTGCGCCGCGATGAGATCGTCTACCAGCTGCCAGATCTGCTCCAAATCTAGCTCCGCGGCGGTGTGGGGATCGAGCATCGCGGCGTGATAGATGTGCTCGCGTTTGCGGGTGAGGGCCGCCTCGACCGTGAGCGCCTGCACGTTGACATTGGTCTGGATCAGGGCGGCGAGGTGCGGCGGCAGCGCGCCGATGCGCGTCGGCTGGATGCCGTTCCGGTCCACCAGGCACGGCACCTCGACGCAGCAACCCTGGGGCAGATTGTCAATCAGGCCGTAGTTCATCACGTTGCCGTAGATCACGCGCGGGATCCCCGTCTCCAGGCTGTGGATGATGTAAGCGCCGTATTCATGTGAGGGCGTGATGACGTCGAAGTTCGTGACCATGGCGATGGCGTTGCGCACGTCTTGCTCCGTTGCTCTGACTGCCAGCAGGCGCTCGCGCAGAGTCGCCTCATCTATCGGCGCGTCGGGGTTCAGCACCGTCTCGTGGCTTGCCTCCCAACCCGCGATCTGCACCTCACAGCGGCGGATGTATTCATCGAGCGGGATGTTGAAGCGCTCGATGAGGTCGGGGCGGTCGCGTTTGATGAACCAGGGGACATACTCACTGAAGTGTTCGCTCGATTCGGTGACGAAGTAGCCGAGCCGCTTGAACACCTCGTAGCGGACGCGATTCCAGTCGGGCACGCGGCCCTCGGCGATGACCTGGCGCAGCCTCGGATAGAGGTCCTCCACCTCGCCGTTGGGCAGATGGCGCTCGAAGCGCAGGTAGAACGCCATGTGATTGATGCCCGCGCACCGATAGGTGATTTCCTCGAGCGGAATGTCCAGGTCGTGGGCGAGCTGTTCGGCGGTTCCCTGGACGCTATGGCACAGTCCCACGGTTTTGATGGGCGTGCCGCGATTCATGGCCCAGGTCAACATGGCCATCGGATTGACGTAGTTGAGGAAGGTCACGTCGGGACAGAGGTCCTGCATGTCCTGCGCCATCTCCAGCATCACCGGAATTGTCCGGAGCGCGCGCATGATGCCGCCGACGCCCAGCGTGTCGGCGATCGTCTGGCGCAGCCCGTACTTCTTGGGGATCTCGAAGTCTATCACCGTGCCGGGCTGGTAGCCGGCAATCTGGAACATGGCGATGGCGTAATCCGCGCCGTCGAGCGCCTGTCGGCGATCGAGCGTCGCTTCGATGGTGGGGTGCGCCCCCAGGCCCTGGGCCAAGCGGTGGGCGACCACCTCGGTGGTGCGCAACCGTTCGGGGTCAATGTCATGCAGGCTGATGGTGGCATGCGCCAGTTCCGGGAAACTGAGGAGGTCCCCGAGCAGATTTTTGGCGAATACCGTGCTGCCGGCGCCGATGAAGGTGATCTTGGGCATGAGTTGTGTCTCCTGTTTTTTGTGTGGCTATGTTTTTTGAGGCAGATCAGGACTGCACAGTCACTATCTCACCCCTTCTGGGCTTGAATCACCGCTTCCAGGGCGTCTTCCGCACGCCGCAGGCGCAGCAACGTGGTTTGCCGTCCCAGGGCCTCGAGGCAACCGAAGAGCGGCGGGGCGACCTCTTTGCCGGTGGTCGCCGTGCGGATGAGTCCGAACACCTGCCCCGCTTTCAGCCCCAAATCCTGGCACAGCTGCCGCAGCAGCGGTTCCATTGTGGCCGCGTCCCAGTCGCGCAGCGCCGCGAGCCGCGCGCGGACGGCTTCGAGCGTCTGCAGGCTTTGCTCGGCGGTCATTTTCGGGCCGATGAGCTTTTCCGGCGCGGGAGTGGGGATGTCGGTGAAGATGAAGTCGGTGAGCGGGACGACGTCCTTGAGCGTCTTGAGCCGCTCTTGCACCAGCGGCACGATCACCTGCAGCTGCGCCAGCGCTTCGGCCGTCACGGGGGTGGGGATCATGCCGGCGTCCTGCCAGAAGGGAATCAGCCGCTCCAGCAGCGTTTCCTGATCGAGCTTGCGGATGTAGACGCCGTTCATCCAGTCGAGCTTGTCGTAGGAAAAGACGGCCGGGGCGGGATTGACGCGCTTCAGGTCGAAGCGTTGGATGAGCTCCTCGCGGGTGAAGATCTCCTGCTCTTCGCCCTCGCCGGGCGCCCAACCGACCAGCGCCAGGAAGTTGAAGAGGGCCTCGGGCAGGTAACCCTGCTTCTCAAACTCGGCGACCGAGATGGCGCCGTGACGCTTGCCGAGCTTCTTCCCGTCGGCGCCCAGCACCAGTGGGACGTGGGCGAATTCCGGCAGCTCCCAGCCGAAGGCGCGGTAGAGGGTGACGTGTTTGGGGGCGCTGGAGAGCCAGTCGTCGCCGCGGATGATGTGCGTGATCTGCATCAGGTAATCATCCACGACCACGGCGAGGTGATAGGTGGGGAAGCCGTCGGATTTTAGCAGCACCTGATCGTCAATCCCGCTGTTTTCGAAGACGACGTCGCCTTTGAGCAGATCGTGGACCACCGTCTGCCCTTCGCGGGGCATTTTCAGGCGGATGACGTGCGGCTCGTCCGGGGAGATGGCATCGGGGGGCAGATCCCGGCAATGCCCGTCGTACATGATCATGTCCCCACGGGCGCGCTGTTCCTCGCGGATGCGCTCCAGGCGTTCCGGCGGACAGTTGCAGCGGTAAGCCCAGCCCTTGTCGAGCAGCTCCAGGGCCTTCTCGCGGTAGAGAGGCAGCCGCTCGGATTGCACATAGGGGCCGTAGGGGCCGCCCACATCGGGACCTTCATCCCAATCCAGGCCCAACCAGTGCAAGCTGTTGAAAATCACCTTGACGGCATCGGGCACATACCGGGTGCGGTCGGTGTCCTCGACGCGGATGATGAACTGTCCACCGTGCTGGCGCGCGAAGAGCCAGTTGAAGACGACCGTGCGGATGTTGCCGATGTGGGGCTGCCCTGTGGGGCTGGGAGCGAATCGGACGCGAACTGTCATAAGAATTCCTCCTCAAAAAATCAGCGAAGAAGCGAATCAGCGAGTCAGCGAAAAAGCGAACCATTTACGTTCATACGTTCGCACGTCGCACGTGGCACCTGAGCACGGATCCTATTTTCTGAGAAGATCACTTCCGGATTACGCATTACGCATTACGGATTTAAAACTCCAGGCGTTTGCGGCGCATGGACACGCTTTGCACCAGGCCGATGCCGATGTAGGCGATCACCAACGAGCTTCCGCCACTGCTGATGAAGGGCATGGGCAGTCCCGCGACGGGCAGGAGGCTCAAGTTCATGCCGATATTGACGAGCAGCTGATAGAAGATGTAGGTGATCACGCCTACGACGATGAGCTGCCCGGTGAGGTCGCCGGCGTTGGCCGCGATGCGCAACATCCGCCACAGCAGCAGGCCGAACAGCGCCAACAGCGCCGTCGCGCCGATAAAGCCCATTTCCTCACAAATCACCGAAAAGATAAAGTCGGTGTGACGGACGCGCAGAAAGTGCAGCTGACTTTGCGTGCCTGAGGCGAACCCCTTGCCCGTCAACCCGCCGGAGCCGATGCTGATGAGCGCCTGTTCCAGATTGTAGCTGGCCCACGGGTCGCGCTCCGGCTGCAGGAAGTTGAGAATGCGGGCCTGCATGTACTCAGGCAGCAGCGGTAGGACGAGGGGGATGGCGACGATGGCCACGAGCGCCAACCCGCTGAGGTACGAGGTCTTGATCCCTGAGGTGAAGACCAGCGCGGCCCACACGGCAGCGTAGAGCGTCGCCGTGCTCAAGTTGGGTTGCAGGTACACCAGCACCGCCGCGAGGACCGTCATCCCCAGCGAAATCCCCAGCTCCTGCAACCCCGGCGGATTGGGAGCGTTGCGGGAGAGCACCCCGGCCTGGCTGATGAGTATCAACATCAGCGCGGGGAAGGCCGGCTGGATGGAAATCCCGCCGATGTAGATGAAGCGCCGTACTTGCCCGATCTCACTGGAGCCGAAGAGCAGGGTGAGCACAAGCAGGCCGAGCGCCAGGATGTAGAGGGGCCACTGCAGGCTTTCCAACAGGCGGTAGTTGACGAGGGACGTGACAAAGACCATGACGACGCCCAAAACGGCATAGACGGCTTGATTGCGCCATATCCCCGCGAGCGATTCCGAGCCGATGGTAGCGCTGTAGATCATGGCGACTCCCACAGCGGTCAGTAGCACCACAATCAATAGCAGCACCCAATCGAAATATTGCCAGATTGATCTGCGCATCGTTCCTCGAACTCCGGCTTTTATTATAACACAATCGGCTTGTTTCCTTCAGGCACCCCCCTTTCAACACACTACCCATTCTTCTCAATTGCGGTATGATTAGCGCTGTTGACACACTCAGGGCAAAGAGGGGCATTTCATGCGCAGGTTTCTTCGGGTTCTGGTGGTCCTGGCAACGTTCATCGTCCTGGTGATGGGCGCGGTGCGCGCGACGACGCTGCCGTGGTTCCCCCGTTGGGTCTATGCGCGCGCCGATTTTCCCGCCGACGCCTACGGCATGACCGCTGAGGAGCGCCTGCGCCTGGCGGAAGCCTGTATCGCGTTCCTCAACCTGCCGCACGACCGGACATTGCTCTCCTCGTTACAATTTGAGGACGGCACGGTGGCTTTCAACGAGCGCGAGCTGCAGCACATGGACGACGTGAAGGGCGTGTATGATCGGCTGACGACCTGGGCCGTGTTTGCGCTGACGGTGGGCGGCATCGCCATTTGGGCGTTGCATCGTCGCGGCGAGAGTGCCGCGATCTGGGGCGCCCTCTCTGACGGTGGCCTGGCGACTCTGATCGTGCTGTTGCTGCTGGGGGTGTTGATGGGTGTGGCCTGGGAAACCTTTTTCGTCGGCCTGCACGGCGTTTTCTTTGCGCCGGATACCTGGCGTTTCTATTATACTGATACCTTGATCCGTTTGTTCCCGGAGCCGTTCTGGCAGCTGGCGGGCCTCGTCGTCGTGGTGATGGTCGCGGCGCCGGCGTTCGTCCTCGCGCTGCTGGGACGAATCCTTCAGCGCCGGCTGCTGCGCTCTGCCGCTAACGTGTGAAGGTGTGAAGGCGGATACGTGGGCACGGATTCTATACTGCTCACGGCCATAATCTTTCAAATCTCGTAACTGTTCAGCCTGGCGTCAACTATCCAGACAGTCATGGACGAACCTTTGTGAGCTGTAGCTTTTGCCCCTCCCCCTGCCCCCTCCCCAGTGCACGCACTGGGGAGGGGGAGAAAAAAATTGGGGCTTTGCAGGCGGGCGTAGCCCGCCTGCAAAGCCCCACAAAAAAAGTGCCCCTTTCCCCCGCGCTGCGCGGGGGAAAGGGGCCAGGGGATAGGGGGAAAAAGTTGATACTCAATCTTCAAGGGTCGCCAGGAAATTTTACGTTTTTCAGTCAGTGGCGATACCTTTGCCACGCAAGTGATTTTTCTCGCTTTCTCGCTTTCTCGCCTTTTCGCTGATTCGCTGACTGCTGACTCGCTGATCTCTATTTTTGAAGGAGCGTTTCGATGACGATACAGACACCTGAATGGGCCAGACATGCTGTTTTTTACCAGATTTTTCCGGATCGTTTCGCGCGCAGTGAGCGGGTGAAGAAGCCCGTGAACCTGGAGCCGTGGGACTCGCCGCCGACATCGCGCGGCTTCAAGGGTGGGGATCTCCTGGGAGTGGTGGAGCACCTCGATTATCTGGAAGCGCTCGGCATCACGGCGATTTATTTCAACCCCATTTTCCAGTCGGCGGCCAATCACCGCTATCACACGCATGACTATTTTCGCGTGGATCCCATCCTTGGCGGCGACGCGGCGTTGCGCGTGTTATTGGACGCGGCTCACGCGCGGGGCATCCGCGTGATACTCGATGGCGTCTTCAATCACGCGAGCCGGGGCTTCTATCAGTTCAACCATCTCATGGAAAACGGGCCGGCCTCGCCCTACACCGAGTGGTTCCGGGTGCGAGAATTTCCCCTCAACGCCTTTGATGATCACAAAAAGCCCAATTATGCGTGCTGGTGGGACAACCGCGAGCTCCCGCAGCTCAATACGGATCACATCCAGGTGCGCGAATTCCTCTTCGAGGTGGCGGAATACTGGCTCCGCGCCGGCATTGACGGTTGGCGGCTTGATGTCCCTCTGGAGATCAAAACGCCCGGCTTCTGGGAGGAATTCCGACGCCGCGTGCGGGCGATCAACCCCGACGCCTACATCGTCGCCGAGATCTGGGATGAGGCTCAACCATGGCTCAATGGGGATCACTTTGATGCGGTGATGAATTATCCCTTCAACCGTGCCTGTCTGGAGTTCTTCGGCGACAAAGTCCTGAACACCCGGGAACATCCGGGCGGTTTCAAGCTCAAGCCGGCCCTCGCCAAGGGCTTCAGCGAGCAAGTGGAGCGGATGCTGGCCCTTTATGCGCGGGAAGTGATAGAAGTCCAGTACAATTTGCTCAGCAGCCACGATGAGCCGCGTTTCCTGACCATGGTGAGCGGCGACAAACGGCGGTTGCAGCTGGCGACGCTGTTCCAGATGTGCTATCCCGGCGCGCCGAGCGTCTATTATGGCGATGAAATCGGCCTGCAGGGCGGCGCGGACCCCGATTGTCGGCGTAGCTTCCCCTGGGATGAGACCCTGTGGGATCGGGAATTGCTCGCCGCCTTCAAACGCGCTATCGCTTTGCGTCACGCCCATCCCGCGCTGCGGACGGGTACCTACGTCACCTTGTATGCCAAAGGGCCGCTCTACGCCTTCGCCCGCCAGAATGAGGCAGAGACGGTGGTGGTGGCCATGAACGCCGGGGACAAGGCGGAGACCCTCATGCTTGATTTGAGGGGCGTCCTGTCCGGCGATGTCCTGCTCAAGGATGCCTGGAGCGAGGAGACTGTCGCTGTCACGCAGGGCCGGCTCACTCTCACCGTGCCGCCTGTGGGCGCGCAGGTGTTGCTCGTGTGAGTGACGCCGTGAATCGCGGCTTGATGATAGTGACGGCTAATGAAATTCTAATCTCGCTCTTATCGAATTCAAATACTTTACCGCTATACTTCAGGATAGTCACATGGGGCAGAGATGGCAGTGCGGAGGCCGGGACTTTCTCGCGCGTCCGCTGGGGAAGTGCCATGTGAGAAATGCACTTATGAGAATTCAGGAGGTTGCTGATGAGTAAAGTAGTGGGTATTGACCTGGGAACGACCAATTCTGCAGTTGCGATCATGGAAGGCGGACAGGTGACTGTGATCCCTACCGCTGAAGGGGACCGTCTGTGCCCCTCTGTGGTCGCTTTTACGAAGAAAAATGAGCGCCTGGTAGGGATCCCTGCCAAACGGCAGGCCATTGTGAACGCCGAGAACACGGTTTTTTCGATCAAGCGCCTGATGGGGCGGCGGATGGATGAGCGTGAGGTAGAAATCACGCGCCAGATGGTGCCTTACGCGATTGTCGAAGGGCCGCAAGGCGACGCCCGGGTGCATATTCCGGTAGTGGACAAGACCTACACGCCGCAGGAAATCTCGGCGATGATTTTGCAGAAGCTCAAGAAGGACGCCGAGGCGTACCTGGGTGAACCGGTCACCAAAGCGGTCATCACCGTGCCGGCATATTTCAACGACAGCCAGCGGCAGGCGACTAAGGACGCCGGGCAGATCGCCGGGCTGGAAGTGGTCCGCATCATCAACGAGCCGACGGCTTCAGCGCTGGCGTATGGCCTCGATCGGAATGTGGATGAGACCATCCTGGTTTTTGACCTGGGCGGTGGGACTTTCGACGTCTCCATCCTGGAAGTGAGTGAGGGTCTCATCGAAGTGAAGTCCACCAACGGCGACACGCACCTGGGAGGCGATGACTGGGACGAGCGCGTGGTCCGCTGGATGCTCGAGGAATTCCGCAAGGATCAGGGCATTGACCTGTCGCAGGATCGGCAGGCGATGCAGCGGCTCCGTGAGGCCGGCGAGAAGGCGAAGATCGAGCTCTCCACGATGATGGAGACGGAGATCAACCTGCCCTTTATCACCGCCGACGCTTCCGGGCCCAAGCACCTGCAACTGCGCCTGACCCGCTCGAAGTTCGAGCAGCTCACGCGTGATCTGGTAGAGCGCTGCCGTGGGCCTTTTGAGAAGGCGCTGCGCGACGCCAACCTCACCCCGGCGCAGCTCGATCAGGTGGTGTTGGTCGGCGGCGCTACGCGGATGCCCATGATTCAGGAACTGGTGCGCCAGCTGACCGGCGGACGGGAGCCCAACAAGGGCGTCAACCCCGATGAGGTCGTGGCGATTGGCGCGGCGATTCAGGGGGGCGTGCTCTCTGGCGAGGTGACCGACATTCTCTTGCTGGACGTGACCCCGCTGTCTCTCGGTGTGGAGACGCTGGGAGAGCGCATGACGGTGCTCATCCCACGCAACACGACCGTTCCGGTCCGCAAGAGCGAGACCTTCACCACGGCGGAGAGTGGCCAGACCGCGGTAGACATCAAGGTCTATCAGGGTGAACGACCCATGGCGCCGGATAACATGCTGCTGGGCCAGTTCCGGCTGGATGGTATCCCGCCTGCTCCGCGCGGCGTGCCGCAGATCGAGGTGGCTTTCGACATTGACGCCAACGGCATTCTCAACGTCTCCGCCAAAGATAAGGCGACGGGTCGTGAGCAGAAGATCACCATCACCGCTTCTACCAACCTCAGTAAGGAGGAAGTGGAGCGCTTGATCCAGCAGGCCAAGGTGCACGAGGCGGAGGATCGGCGCAAGCGGGATCTGGTGGATGCGCGCAACGAGGCAGACGCGCTCGCGTTCCAGATCGAAAAGACGTTGGCCGATCTGGGCGAAAAGGTGCCCGCGAATGTGCGGAGCCAGGTCGAAACCAAGATCGCCGACCTCAAGCGCGTGAAGGATGGGGATGACAGCGCCGCCATTCGGCGGGCCATGGATGACGTGCGCCAGGCGGCGATGCAGATTGGGCAGCAGATGTACGGCGGCGAGGGTGAGGCGCCGGGCGGCTACGCCGGTCCGCAGGGTGGGCCGCAGCGCGGCCCTGAAGGCCCCGACGTCGTGGATGGCGAATACCGCGAAATGTGAGTGTGTGGTGGCCGGGTGCTGAAGTGCGCAAGGGGGTGGCGTGAAGGCCACCCTCTTGTCTAATCTGGCTGGGATGCGCGGCCTGTGAGAGGAGACGCCGGGTGCTGGTCGTGCACACCGGGTAAGCAGAAAATGTGAATCGTGAGTGGTTTGAGATCGCCGATTTTCGAAGAGATGACGGACGCAGATGAACGCAGATTCCGCAGATGAGGAGGGGAAGGGCATGGCCCCTGAAAGTAAAATTTTCCGTGTGCCGGTCAAAACTGCCAACAGCGCCAAACCGGCTGAGCCTCAGCCATTGGAAGGGGACCTCCCGCCGGTGGCTGAGGTGAAGCCTGCTGCGCCTGCCGAAGGGGCTGCTGTGGCCCCGGAAGCAGCTGTAGCGGTGGAACCGGTGCGCGACTACGTGCGCGAAGCGCCATCCGGCGCGGTGGATTGGCAGGCCGTGGCTTTACAGCTTCAGGCGGATGCGCAGGCCTATCGTCAACGGCAGGCCCTGCGCGATGCTCAGCGCCTGGCAGAAGAACGCGAGCGGCTCTTATTGCCTTTTTTCGACGTGATGGACAATCTGGAACGGACATTGGCTGCGGCGGAGGAGAGCGCCCTGCCGGCGGAGCGCCCCTTGTATCAGGGCCTGGCGCTGACTTACCGCAGCATGTGCAATTTGCTGGAGCGAGAAGGGATCACGCCCATCGCGACGGTGGGGGCGCCTTTTGACCCGCACGTGCACGAAGCCGTGGCTGTGGTTCCCGGAACAGCGGAGCAAGGGGCAGAGAGTGTGGTCGTCGAAGAAGTGCGACGCGGTTATCAGCAGGGGGAGCGCGTGCTGCGCCCGGCGCGGGTCGTAGTGGCGCATCCCGTGGCCTGAGCTCGCGCAGCAGAGGAGGGGGGAATGGAATACAAAGATTACTACAACATTTTGGGTGTGCCGCGCGACGCCGACGAGAAGGCCATCAAAACGGCGTATCGTCGCCTCGCCCGCGAACATCATCCCGACATGAACCCCAACAATCCCAACGCTGAGGAGCGCTTCAAGGAGATCAATGAGGCGTATGAGGTCCTTTCCGATCCGGAGAAGCGGCAGCGGTATGACCGCTTCGGCAAGGATTGGCAGCAGTGGGGCCAAAGTGGCGGGCGCCCAGAGGATTTTGACTGGTCTCAGTGGGCGGGCGGCTTCCCCGGCGGGCAGGGAGGCGTCCATTATCGGCGGGTGGAGGACTTGCAGGATCTGTTTGGCGGTTTTGGCGGTTCTGGCGGCGCCGGCGGTCGGGAAGGCACTTTCTCCGATTTCTTCGATCTGTTGTTTGGCGGGATGGGACGGCGCGCTGGCGCGCAGACCTATCAGCAGCCGGCGCGCGCGTATGAGCAGCCCGTAGAAATCACCCTGGCGGAGGCATACCAGGGGGCGACGCGCGTCCTGCAGCTCGAAGGCCGTCGGCTGGAGGTGCGCATCCCTGCCGGGTCAGATAACGGCACACGCGTGCGCATTCCGGCCTCTGCTACCGGCATAGGACGCGACATGCACCTGGTGGTCACCGTGCAGCCCGATCCGCGCTTTGAGCGCAAAGGCGATGACCTGTACACTGAGGTGCCGGTGGATCTCTACACTGCCCTCCTCGGCGGCGAAGTCGCGGTGCGGATGCCGGACAATCACGCCGTGATGTTGCGCATCCCGCCGGAGACGCAGAATGGCCGCCTGTTGCGGTTGCGGGGACAGGGGATGCCTCATTTGAATGAGCCGACAACGCGCGGTGATCTGTACGCCAAAGTGACCGTGCAACTTCCGCCTCACTTGAGCGACGAGGAAAAGCGCCTGTTCCAGACCTTACGTGACCTGCGGCGAGGCGAGGGCCAACGCAAATGAAGCCCTCCATACATGAAAATGTGAGACGTGAGCAGTGAGCAGAAGCTCGACAACTCTCTTCTCACGGCTCTCTATTTTCCGACGAGTTCTCATGAATCTGCGGCTCGTCACCGGACTATAAAAATAATGGCCTGAGCGCAAACTTCAGTTTGCGCACCCTTTGCCACATAAGTGATTTTTCGCCTTTTTGCTTTTTCACTGATTCGCTGACTGCTGACTCGCTGATCTTTATTTTCTGAGGAGGAGCTGAATGTTCAAACGGATTCTTTTTGCTCACGATGCGACGCCGGCAGCGGAACGGGCGCTGCCGTATCTGGAACATCTCGCGCGCGTAGAGGAAGGGACGGTGTTGGTCTTGCACGTCTACGAGCCGCCAGAGCGTTACAGCACCATGCCGGGCTACGATGCTCTTGTCGCTTCCATGGAATCCCTGGCGCAGGAAGTGGTGGACGACGCGGTAACCTACCTTTCGGCGGCGGGGGTGCCGGCGGAAGGACTGGTGCGTGCGGGCGCGCCGGCGCAGACGATCCTGCAAACGGCCTTGGAAGAAAAGGTGACGCTCATTGTGCTTGGCACGCGCGGGCCCTCCAATGTCAAGGACCTGCTGTTGGGGGATGTCAGCACGGAGGTGTTGCGCTATGCGCGTTGCCCGGTGTTGTTGGTGCCCTAGTACTTTGTCAAGGTTAATTTGATGGGTAGAGGCGTCAGCTCGTTAAGAAAACCCCGAGGCGGTTTTTCCCTATATGTGGTAATCTATCAATCTGCTGTCCATACATATAGGGGGGAGACGCGCCGAGGTCGGATTACGGCGGACAGAATTTACCCCTCAATTGATGTTTGACAAAGTACTAGCTGTGCGGTTGAGATCGAGAGAGGATTAGTCAGGAAAGGAGCGATCTATGCGGACTAAAGCCTTGGTGAGCATCATGGTGTTGTTGGTAGCGACGTCATTGGGGTGCCTGGCATGGGAGTCGGCCACCCCGACGCCGCCGGCCGCCGCTACGCCGACCGCCACGCCCCATCTGCCGCCGTCAACGGCGACGCTCGCGCCCCCCTTGCCGTCAGTGGCGACGCCGGCGACCACGCCGCCGCCAGTGGTCACCCTGGAGCCGAATGCCGCCGCTGCGGGGCTTCAGGAGCAGATTGAGGCGGTGTACCAGGCGACGAGCAAGTCTGTCGTCAACATTGTGGTGACGACCCTGGCGTACGATTTCTTCATGAACGCCGTCCCGCAAGAGGGCACCGGTTCGGGCTTCGTCTACGACACCGATGGGCACATCGTCACCAATTACCATGTGATCGAGGGCGTCACCGACATCCGGGTGATTTTCTCCGATGGCAAGATGCTGCCGGCGACGGTGGTCGGCAGCGATCCGACCAACGACCTTGCTGTGCTGAAGGTGGATCCCACCGCACACGCGCTGCAGCCGGTGGTGTTGGGACGCTCCGACACGCTGCGCGTGGGACAATTTGTGGTGGCGATCGGCAACCCCTTTGGCCTGGAGCAGACGTTGACGTTTGGCGTGATCAGCAGCCTGGGACGGGTCATCGAAAGCCCGGAGTATAATCGCTTCATCGGCGAGGCGATTCAGACGGACGCGGCCATTAACCCCGGCAACTCCGGCGGCCCCTTGCTGGATCTCGAAGGGCGGGTCATCGGCGTGAACGCTCAGATCGTCAGCCCCAGTCGCGCCAACGCGGGGATCGGGTTCGCCATCCCGGCCAACACCGTGCAGCGCGTGGTCCCCGAACTGATCGCCAATGGACGTTATCCGCATCCCTGGTTGGGCGTCAGCGTGCTCGACCTCTCGCGGTGGGCGGAAACGCTGCGCGGGGCGGGCGTGGACGTGCCCGACACCGGGCTGATGATCCTCGAAGTGGTAGCGAACTCCCCGGCGGCGAAGGGCGGCTTGCGGGGCGGGCAGCGCTTCATCACGCTGGGCAATATGGGGCGCTTTCCAGTGGGCGGTGACATCATTACCGCGCTGAACGGCACGCCGGTGACTTCCTTCAGCGATTTCAGCATTTACCTGGAGCTGCACACGCGCGTGGGGGAGACATTGGCGGTGACCGTTCTCCGCGATGGGCAGGAGCAGGTCATTTCGGTGGTGCTGGCGGAACGTCCGTAGGTTGGCGTGACGCCGGCAGGCCGGGAGTGGCCGCCAACCATGCTTCGAGGTCAGTGCGCGCGCGGTGAGCATAAGCCTCACCGCGCGCGCGTTTTCCACGTCGGGCCGCTTCGAGCGGCGGCAGCAGGCCGAAATTGGCCTTCATCGGCTGGAAGGTCGCCGGGTCGGCCTGCGTGATGTAGGCGAGCAGGGCGCCGGACATCGTCGTTGGCGGGAGGATGAGCGGCGTTTCCCCCTGGGACAGACGCGCGGCGTTGACTCCCGCCAGCCAGCCGCCCATCACGTTACCGATGTACCCTTCCAGCCCGGCGAGCTGCCCCGCGCAGAACAGCGTGGGGCGCTTTTTGAACTGCAATGTCGGCGCGAGCAGCAGCGGCGCGTTGAGGTAGGTGTTGCGGTGCATCGAGCCGTAGCGGATGAAAGTGGCGTTTTCCAGCCCCGGGATCAGCCGGAAAACGCGCTCCTGCTCGCCGTAGCGCAGGTTGGTCTGAAACCCCACCAGATTGTAGAGCTCGCCGGCGGCGTTGTCTTGCCGCAGCTGCACCACGGCGTAGGGGCGCCGGCCTGTGCGCGGATCGTGCAAGCCGACCGGTCGCAGCGGCCCGAAGGCGAGCGCCAGCGGGCCCCGCTGCGCCAGCACTTCCACCGGCAGGCAGGCCTCGAAGAAATGCGGGTCGTCGCGCTCGAAATCGCGCAGCGGGAGGCGCTCCGCGGTGACGAGCGCTTCCACGAACCGGTTGTATTCCTCCTGCGTCATCGGGCAATTGATGTAATCGCCGTCCTCTTGCTCGCCGCGATCGTAGCGCGAGGCGCGGAAGGCGATGTCGAAATTGATGGTGGCGCTGTCCACGATGGGCGCAATGGCATCGTAAAAATAGAGCGCCTCGGTGCCGGACTCTTGCTGCAATGCCGTCGCCAGCGCCGGGGAAGTGAGCGGCCCGCTGGCGAGGATGACAAGGCCCGTTTCGGGGATGGCGGTCGCTTCCTCGCGGAGGAGGGTGATGCGCGGATGGGCCTCGATGCGGGCGGTCACGGCGGCGGCGAAGCCTTCCCGATCCACCGCCAGGGCACTGCCCGCCGGCACCCGGTGCGCGTCGGCGACTTCGAGGATGAGTGAGCCAAGTCGCCGCAACTCAGCTTTGAGCAGGCCCGGCGCGCGATTCAGCGCGTCCGAGCCAAGCGAGTTGGAACACACCAGCTCTGCCAGATAGCCGGTGGTGTGGGCCGGCGTCAACACGCCGGGGCGCATCTCGATGAGACGCACCTCGGCGCCGAGGCGGGCTGCCTGCCAGGCGGCTTCACTGCCGGCCAGGCCCCCGCCAATGACGGTGATTGGTTCAGAAGCGGAGGGAAAGATGGTCTGATCTCCGTGAGGGGGTTAGTCGTTAGACGGCGGCAGCGTTCCCGGCGGCACGGAGAAGACCTCCCCCGGCCGCGGACGGGCATGCAAGAGTTTTTCGGCCTCTTCCTGCCACTCGATGGGCACCATCACCCGCACCTGCCCGGTGTGTTCGGCCGTTTCCGGCGACGTGCTGAGCTTTTCATAGCTGAGCACCACGGGGATGCCGGCGCTTTCCAGCGCCCCCCGGATCACCATCGCCTGTAGCAGCCCCTCCGCAACGTGAACTGTCACCAGTCCTACTTGTTCCTCTGTAAGGATGCTCATAGTTTCCTCCTCTTACAGTAGACTGCAGGGTGTGTTCGGAAATCCCCGGCAATGCCAGGGCCAATCCCGTGTGTTATCTGAAAGCAGCGCTCAAGGATAGAGCTTCCAACGACCGTCCAGATACTGCATGAAATAGATCCGTCCATCCAGGCCTTTGAGATATTGATAGCTGGCGTATCTGCCGCCCCCCGAAAAGCGTTGGGCCCAGGTTTCCCCGCTGCTCTCCGGCGCGATCGCCCATCCCAGAGTGGTACGCACGTCGGCCTCGGTGCGCCACACCAACCCGAAGCCCCGCACGGGCTGATAGCGTCCTTCGGGGGGGACGAGGGTGGGGTCGTTCTCCGGGTCGCCCTCGCGGAAGCGGTCTGCGTAGGCGCGGAAATAGGGGCCCGTGAAAGTCGGCCCCTGGACGCCGCTGTTGTAGAAGACGTAGATCATGGCCTCGTTGGCGAGCCAGATCATGAAGCCATTTTCGAAGGCCTGTTGAGCCGCCAGCGTGTAGATGGGCTCCCCCGGACAGCGGTCCGCGTAGGGGTTGCCGGCCAGCTCCGGAATCCAGGCGTAGACGCAGTGGATGCGGAGCTCCAGCACGGCTTCTGTCTCGCCGGCCGCGTTGCGCAGCGTGAGGTGGATGGGGCTGGCGTCGGGGTTGATGCTGGCGCTGCCGTCGTTGGGGTCGCCGTTGATTTCCACGGGCGGTGAGGGCATCGCATGGGCATCGAACCACCAGATGGCGGCGGAAGTCGCGCCTTCTCCTTTCCAACGCAAGACCACCGTCTCGCGTTCGGCGATGTCGGTGCGGTCTGCTGTGAAGGAGAGGATGATGGGAGGCGTGAGCTGCGACGCAGGGGAGGGGGTTGGCGGTAGTGTGGCTGGTAGCGGCGTGGACGTGGAGGCAGTCGGCGGCCGTGTGGGCGGCAGCGGCGTGGAGGTAGAGGCGGTCGTCGGCGCTGATGCCCGGAGTGTGGACGTCGCTGGCGGCGTGGTGGTGGGCCGCGAGGGCGTCGGCGTCGCGCTCGTCGGGCGGGGGTTTGTCGCCGTGGCCGTCGTTGTGGCGAGGTCGGGAGCCTCCGTCGGCGGCGCGACAGCCGGCTTGCCCGCACAGGCGGACATCAAGAGCGCGCTCAGCAAGGCTCGCAGTACGGTCCCGAACATCCTATGTCGCTGCATGGCTGATCTTCCCTGGAGAACTTTGTCGAAAGCACCTCACTTATAGTTTGCGCTATTTTCCGTTATTTGTCAATCTATTCCTTCCTGGTATAATTCAACTGTCAAGGTCTAACCTGCTGCGGGTCTGCCGGCGAGAAAAGCTTCAGGCGCTTGCGGCTCAAAGTGTTCACACTGGATGAGGTCGTCACTGTGGAAAGTGCTGTTAAAAGCGAACAATATTGGGAAAGGTTCTCTGTTCTGCCGGGGGACCTGGATTACTTGATCAACGTTTTGCTGGAGAGCGAACGTCCGCAATCGTTGGAGACGCTCGCCAGGCTCTTGATCGAGCATCGGCATCAACAATTGCAGGAAATGGCGACGCAATCGCTCTCGCAAGGGCGGATTTATCGCCCCGGCGAGCATTATGCGACCGGTGAGCGCGTCATCTTCCCGCATTTGGGGAACCTGCTGGGCACCGTCGTCGGCGTGCGTCCAGGTCACAATCCAGAGCATGAGCCCTTTTCGGTCATTAAAGTGGCGCTGGATAAGGGCGAGGAACGGGAATTTGCGGCGGATTTGAAGGAGGGCCATCCCCTGGACCTGGCGGATTACACACCTGTCGGGGAGGCGGATCCGGAGACGATCTACGCTCGTCACGGCGGGCGCATCACGGAGTTGCTGCGCGCGACCCTGGAGGCGGATCCGCACTTCGTTTCTGTCGCCGATTTGTGGTTTGTGCGGGAGCTGCTCATGGAAATCTCTCCCGTGCAGCTGAATATTGTCGAGGCGATGCTGGACATGGTCGCCGGCGGGCCGCTGCCGGCAACGGCGTTGTTGAAGGAAATGGACCTCCCGGCGGAAGTGCCCCAGGCGCTGCAGATTTTCTCCCTGGAATGTGCGCTGCTGCGCGACCCGCGCTTTGACGAAGTGGGGCCGGCGGGAATCGGCTTGTGGTATCTGCGCCGGATGGAGCCGCAACAGGTGCGCGAGACGCCGCCCCTGCTGCGCTACATGCCGATCCCTTACAACCGCTCGCTGTTGGATGAAAGCATGTTGGCGCTGGAGTCCCAGATTGACGATGAGTGGACGGAGGCGCCGCTGGCCACGGATTTGCCGGAGGCGGAGCCGGTCACGGTGGTGCTCTCCTATCCTCATTGGCGCAGCGGAACGTTGCCGTTGACGGCGCGGTTGGCGCGGCTGTTCCCCACGGCCCGGCTCACCGATCGGGTGCGCTTCTCGTTTGTGGATGGCGAGAGCGGGAACGAGATTCCCGGCTGGGTGGTCCGGGGCGGACGGTATGTCTATGGACTGGGAGAATGGTATGCGGAGCGGAAGGTGGGCCCCGGCTCGTACATTGATCTGCGTCGGGGCGCCGAAGCGGGGATGATCAACCTTCACGTGCGGCCCTTCCGTTCGCGGCGGGGAGAGTGGTTGCGGACGGTGTCGGTCAATGCGGACACGTTTGCGTTTGAGGTCACGCGCTATCCCGTGTTCTGTGAGTTCGATGAGTTGGCGGCCATGGGTGTGCCTGATCCCGCCGCGGTGGATGAGCTGGCGCAACGGCTCAGGCGTTGGCCCCTTGAGCAGCTGCTCGATCAGATTTTCCAGGGGCTGGCGGTGTTGAGCCTGCAGCGCGCAGTGCATTCCATCACGTTGTACAGCGTGCTGAACCTGTTCCGGCGCGTTCCGCCGGGGCCGATGCAGGCGGTGCTGGCTTCGGGTGCGCAGTACGTGTCGTTGGGAGATAACTACTGGTCCTACCGAGGAGACTTCTGATGGTGACACTGCCTCCAAACCCGGCTCTGACAGGCTTCATCAAGCCGACATTGGACACGCCCTTTCATATTGACTTTTCCTGGTGGGAGAAGCAGCGGCTGGATCTCAATGTCGAGTTGCTTGCCCATCTGTGCCCCGAGCATCAGACGGCTTATCAGGGGCGGGCGTTGAACGAGAAGATTGATTGGATTGACTGGGCGACCGGCGAAGTGAAGCCGGTTGAGGGGCTGCAGTACATCATCAGCCGTCATTGCAGCCTGCAACCGGATTACATTCGTGGGGCCTCGACGCTGATCGAGGCCGTGTTTCGCGTCTTTTTGAGCAATAACAATCAGCCGCAGACGCCGCGACAGCTGGCCGCGCTGGTCAACTATCCCGAAACGCAGATTTTACGGGTGCTTTCGGGGCGCCCGGTGAGCAAGGGCTTGCGTCCCGTCTTGCCGGAATGAAAGGGTCTGCCCCCGTAGCGCAAATGGATAGCGCAGCGGACTTCTAATCCGTTGGTTGTGAGTTCAAGTCTCACCGGGGGTGCTGAAATGTCTGTGAGCGCCCCATGTCTTTTCGACGCCCCCCCTGAAGGGGGCGTTTGTGTGTCAGGCGGGGATGCAAACGCGGAAACATGTGCAGAGGCTGTGACGACTCACCGGTTCGACACGAGCCAACCGCGCTGAAGCGCGTTGTTGGGGGGCTCGCTTCAGCGAACTTGACATAGCAGACCTGGAATTCATTCCGGGGTGGCCTTTGCCACGCAAGTGATTCTGAGGTTCACAGATTCGCTGACTGCTGACTCGCTGATCTCTATTTTCCAAGGAGTCTCGGAGATGCAATTGTCGTTGAATCGTCGTCTGCTGTATGCCATGATCGCGGCGGTGCTGCTGGGCAGCGCTTGTACCGCGACGCCGACCCCGGAGGTCACGCCGACCGAGGTGCCGGTGTTGCCCTTGCCGGAGCACTTGCCTTTAGAAGGGCGCGCCATCCAACCGGCGACCTGGCCCGATCTGCCCGCCGACCTCTTCTTCCTGCGCGACGGGCAGCTGTGGCGCTGGCCTGCCGGCGGCGAACCCGAGGTGTTGGTCAAGGTGCTGGACAGCGAGATTACCGATTATCGCGTGACGCCGGATGGGAAAACGGTGGCGTATCTCACCCGCGCGGGAAAATTGGGCACGGTGAACCGGAAGACCGGGGATCAAGTGCGGGTGACCTTGCCCCATCGGCTCGCCTATGTTGGCTTTTCTCTGGCGCCGAATGGCGCCGCGCTCAGCGTGAGCGACGCGGAGGGCCTGTGGGTGGTCGCCCTCCCTTCTGGGGAGACGGAGCCCTTGCTGGGCAATCCCGAAAGCGCTTCGGGCATAACGATGTGGCTGCCGCAGGGGTGGTCAGCCGACGGACGCTGGCTGCTGGCGAACTTGAAGGCCGGGGATGACTATCCGCTGTATCTCATTGATGTCCAATCGGGGCGCTTCCGCAAACTGCAGGAAGGTTGTTTAGGCGAGGTTCCGCAGGCGGCATGGAGCAGTGCGGATCGGCTGTGGCTCTCGACCTCCGAATGCGGCGCCGGGGGCGAGCTGGTGCTCACGGAGATCGCGGCTGGTTCCGATTGGAGCGTGTTGCGGCATTCTCCGGAGAGCGTGGCGGGCAAACTCACGCCCTTTGGCTGGATGGCGATGCCGGGCGATCGGCTGGCGTTTGCCAATTACGATGTGGGCCTGGGGGTGGCCGCGGGGCTGTATTTCCTGGAGGCCGACGACACCCTGGTGCCGCTACTCACCGCCAGCTGTGTTGCAGGGGATGACGGCAGCTGCATTCCCGTGGAGTGGGGATTGGTGACGTGGTCCCCCGACGCCAGCGCCTTTGCGCTTACCGGCGCGAACGGCGCCGTTGTCCTCGGCGCCGTCCAGGAAGGCGCTCTCTGGGACATGCGCGTGCTGCTCGAAGGCGCGAGCCATTATCAATGGGGGTTGCGGTAGGGACGCGAGGGGAGCGCCGCTGAATCGGGGGACCGCCTGTCCTCTGGCTTGACAATTTTTCTCTTTGGGGCTACCATTAGGACAGTCAGCCCAGGAATTCTGAGCTGTCACTAACAACATCATGGCAGGAAAGGAGTTTTACTATGCAGCAGCCCGGGATGGTTCCACCGCAGACGGATATCACTGATGATGATAAGCTTTGGTCGCTGTTGAGCTGGATTTTCGCGCCGCTTGTGCCGATTATCGTACTCTTGCTGGAGGACAAGAAGAATCGTCCCTTCATCAAGTACAATGCGATGCAGGCCCTCATTTTGAGCGTCGTCGGCTACGTGCTGAGCGGTGTGCTCAGTTTCATCTTTGTCGGTTGCGTCATCGCTGTCGCGGTGCTGATTTACCAGATCGTTTTGGGGATTCAGTCCTACAATGGGAAGTGGGTCGTCGTGCCCGTTCTCACCGACTTTGCCAAGAAGCAGGGCTGGCTGTAGGCTGACGTTTGACGCCAAAAAGCGGCTCCTTGAAAGGGAGCCGCTTTTTGGTGCGGAGTTGGCCATGTCCCGATGCTGATCCATGAAATCTGTGGCCGTCCGCGAGCCATTTTCTGACGAATCGACATGTCCCTGCGGCATACCACAGCAAATGAAAATGTAAATCGTGAGCCGTGATTGCGACACCTCTCTTCTCACGGCTCTCTATTTTCGAAGGGAATGTCATGTGCTGGCGCACACCATTCAAAAATGATCGCGTCAAGAAGCCCGTAATGATGGGAAAGGAGGCTTCCTGGAAATTCATTGAGGTTAGCCAGTGGGTGCAAAGCCCACCTACCCAAAGCCTAGCCCGCAGGGTAGTAGGGAACTCCGCGTGCAGGGCAGCAATGGCCTGTACGGAGCCGGAGGGAACAAGCGCGCTGGCCGCGTGATAGAGCCTCGAAAAGGATGTAGTGGGGGTGCGGACGCATAACCTGGGAGCATACAACAGGGAAAGCCGATGTTTTTCATGCGACAGAAGGCAGCAGTTCGGCGCACGGTAAGGCGAGTACGCCGAACACCCCCGGGGTCTGAGAGCGGGGCAAGTGCGAAGAGGGCTAACACGGGAACTTGAGAGAGCCACGTGTCGCCACCGGAGCCGGTTGACGGCGTACCACCAGAGGGAAAACGCTGAACGGGGCAAGGGAACCTCCGGCCCGTCCCGTTGGGAAGAAAGGGGAGGCGGGGGTAGGGACAGGGGAGCGAGGAGCGAACGCTGTACCGATAGGCGCGTGGCAGTCGTAGTCACCCATAGTACCGGCGAAGGCGGGGAACTTAGGCCCACAGGACCCGCGGGAGGGAAGGGGTGACCGGGCATCATCGGCTG
>Ga0208461_1000787_pt1 | contig 30121 bp, 35 predicted proteins | sample AD_JPNTR4_MetaG_FD_184448 | JGI IMG/M metagenome (GOLD analysis project Ga0208461, IMG submission 184448) | Active sludge microbial communities of municipal wastewater-treating anaerobic digesters from Japan - AD_JPNTR4_MetaG (SPAdes) (version 2) | ecosystem: Engineered > Bioreactor > Anaerobic...
TTTCATCCGGCGCCGGAGGGGGGATATCGTGGTCGTCGGTTCCGTCGTGGGGCGCAACATCTCGCCTTTCAGCGCTTTTTACGGCTCCAGCAAATTCGCCGTGGCGGCCATCGCGGAGGGTCTGCGGCGGGAAGTCTGCGCGCACGGCGTCCGCGTTTCGCTGGTCATGCCAGGAATCGTCAAAAGCGAATTTCAGAAAGTGGCCGGCTACAACGAGGAGAATTTCTACAAAGGCATCGCGCACATGGGAAAGTTGCTGGAGCCTCAGGCCATCGCCGACGGCATCTGCTGGCTGCTCAGCCAACCGCCGCATGTCCATGTGAGTGAAATCATGATCAGGCCGACGGGACAAGATTACCCGTAATCCAGACAATCCGGCTGCGTGTCAAATATTCAATATTATTCTGAATATTAATTGCCTGTGGATTTTTGCGGTATTGTTCTCACAATCAGAATACATTTTTGAACCATTTTTTTACAAGTAAAACATTTTTGTGTTTGACAAGATTGTTTTTTATTTGTAGGGATACGGCAAACGTTTGCCGATATGACGATGAAAGAATTATTCAACCCGGAAGACATTGAACGAAAAGTCCTTCTGATTCTGAAAATTCTCAACGAAAGCACGGAATCTCTGGGCGCGCGGGTCATCGCCCGGAAGATGAAGGAACGCGGCGTGCATCTGAGCGAAAGAACCGTCCGTTACCATCTGAAACTGATGGATGAAAGGGGCCTGACCCAACTGGTGGGCCGCCGGGACGGCAGAGTCATCACGCCTCTGGGGCTGGAGGAGATCAGTAACGCGCGCGTGCGCGACAAAATCAGTCTTTCGATTTCGCGCATCGACGTCCTGGCGTTCCTGACGACGTTCGACCTGAAGAAACGGCGGGGCATGGTGCCCGTCAATATTTCCTTCTTCCCGGCCAGGCAGTTCAGCAGGGCGCTGGCGGCGATGAAACCGGTCTTCAAAAAGAAAATAGCCGTCGCCGAGCTTGTGGCCGTCGCCGAGGCGGGAAAGACATTGGGTGACGTGACCGTTCCGGCGGGCAAAGTCGGCCTGGCCACGGTTTGCAGTATTTTAATCAACGGGGTGCTTCTCAAACACGGCATTCCCATCGATTCGAAATTCGGCGGCATCCTGCAGGTGAAAAACGGGGAACCGCTGCGTTTTGTCGAACTGATTCATTACGCCGGCTCTTCGCTGGATCCGTCGGAGGTTTTCATCCGCGGCAAAATGACTTCCGTCACCGACGTGGCCCGAAAAGGAGAAGGAAAAATTCTCGCCAATTTCCGGGAAATACCGGCGCCGAGCAAGGCGCTGGTAGAAAACATCATGGCCGATTTCAAAAAAGCCGGAATCGGCGGCGCGCTGTCCATCGGCGCGGTGGGCCGTCCGCTCTGCCAGATCGACGTGGACATCAGCAAAGCGGGATTGATTCTGGTCGGCGGCCTCAATCCCGTTGCCGCGGCATCCGAACAGGGCATCGACGTGGAAAACCGGGCGATGTCCACGGTGATGGAATATCAGACGCTCCGCCCCATCGAGGAATTTTAACAGAGGAACGCGTTCAATCATGGTCGTCAGAGACTTGAACAAAATAACATTTTTTTAGGAGGATAAACTTATGTCAGTCATCAAAGAAGTCATCGCCAAAGTCAAGCAGGTGGATCCCAACCAGCCCGAATTTCATCAGGCTGTGGAAGAAGTCATGGAGACCCTGGAACCCACGGTCAAGAAGCATCCGGAATTCGTCAAGGCCAAGATTTACGAGCGCATCGTGGAGCCCGACCGAGCCATTATTTTCCGCGTCCCCTGGGTGGACGATAAGGGCAACGTGCAGGTGAACCGCGGATTCCGCGTCCAGTTCAACAACGCCATCGGCCCTTACAAGGGCGGCCTGCGCTTCCATCCTTCGGTCAATCTGAGCATCATCAAGTTTCTGGGCTTCGAGCAGATTTTCAAAAACGCCCTGACCACCCTGCCCATGGGCGGCGCCAAGGGCGGTTCCGATTTCGATCCCAAAGGCAAATCCGATGGAGAAGTGATGCGCTTCTGCCAGGCCTTCATGCGCGAACTGTATCGCCATATCGGCGCGGATATTGATGTTCCCGCGGGCGATATCGGCGTCGGCGGCCGCGAAATCGGCTACATGTACGGTTATTACAAAAAAATCCGCAATGAACACACGGGCGTCCTGACCGGCAAAGGTCTGGCCTACGGCGGCAGTTTGATTCGTCCCGAAGCCACCGGTTACGGCTGTGTCTATTTCGCCGCGGAAATGCTGGCCACCCGCAAACTGGATTTCAAGGGCAAGACCGTGGCCATCAGCGGCGCCGGCAACGTCGCGCAGTACGCGGTGGAAAAGGTCAATCAGATGGGCGGCAAGGTCATTTCGCTTTGCGATTCAACCGCCTGTATTATTGACGAAGCGGGCATTGACGAGAAAAAATGCAATTACGTTCTGGAACTGAAAAACGTCAAACGCGGCCGTATCAGCGAATACGCGGACAAATACAAGGCTGCCTGCTTCGAAGGCAAAAACGTTTGGGACGTCATCCGCGAGGAAGGCATCAAGGTGGACATCGCCCTGCCCTGCGCGACCCAAAACGAAATCAGCGGCAAGAACGCCGCGGCGCTAGTGAAAAACGGGTGCATCTGCGTGGCCGAAGGAGCCAATATGCCCTCCACGCCGGAAGCCATCAAGATTTTCCAGGAAAAGAAGATTCTCTACGGTCCCGGCAAAGCAGCCAACGCGGGCGGCGTGGCCACGTCCGGCCTGGAAATGAGTCAGAACAGCATGAGGCTTTCCTGGACGCGTGAAGAAGTGGACAACCGTCTGCATATCATCATGAAGAGCATTCACCAAGCGTGCTACGACACGGCGGAAGCTTACGGCAGGAAAGGCGACTACGTCATGGGCGCCAATATCGCCGGATTCACCAAAGTGGCCAACGCCATGCTGGCTTACGGCATCGTGTAAAAAACCACGGTGTTCAATGGAAACCTAAAGACCGCGGCTCGAAAAAGCCGCGGTCTTTTTTATGAACACCGGTGCTATTTCGCCTCACTGCCCGCTCTTTTGCCCCGACCTATCCCTTCATCCGCTAACCCCCTGAATTTCCAATCATCTAATCTTCAAAACTTCCGTCATCCTGTTTTATCCTCCGAACATTGTTCCTTGAAATCTCGAGGATTAACTGCTAAAAAATCTTCACAAATGACTTTTCTTGCGGGCTTGGCCGATGATGGAAAACACCGTTGCAGCATGGCACAAATTACTGGAAGCGAAGGATGCGGCCGGACTGGATGACGTTCTGGCAGAGGACGTTGTTTTTTATTCTCCCGTCGTCCACACCCCGCAGGCCGGCAAACTCATCACCACGCTTTATCTCACCGCGGCGCTTCATGTTTTCGTCAACGATACTTTTCACTACATCAGGGAAGTTGTCTCCGGAAACAATGCCGTCCTGGAATTTACGACCGTGATAGACGGCATCACCGTCAACGGCGTGGACATGATCACCTGGCGCGAAGACGGTAAAATTATCGAATTCAAAGTCATGGTGCGCCCGCTCAAGGCCATCAACCTGATTCATAAAATGATGGCCGAAATGCTGGAAAAGATGAAGTGAGCATTGCCGCCGCGCTTCGTAAAACCAACGGCAAATCAAATGTTCCGGGACTTTCTGTGTAGATGGCGCGCCGCGATACAGCATGCCAGCGTGTTTCAAAGCCCCTCGACACCGCCCAATGGAATTCAGGAGGATTCATATGCCCGCAAAAGTTCCTACCGAAAAAGACAAAAAAATGGCGCAGCGCTGTGTCGAGTGCCCGGTTTGCCAAAAGGCAAGGGCGCAGCAGCAAGGATTTGCTTTTTGGTTCGTGAAACACATCGAAGATGGCATCTGCCCCTATTGCGCGGCCTATGAAAGGGTTTACGGAAAGAAAGCCCACGAGGCGTGATTCCGTGACAGCAAGAGAAAACGAACGCGCCGAACGCCGCCGTTGCGATGTTCTCATCATGAATTCCTGAATCTTAGAACGAGAAAACTTCGCACGATTCCACGCGACAAAAAAATCGTTTGACACATAAAACCGCTTTCCCTATATTGAATTCAGCCCGGCAAAAAAGCCAAAACGCTAATCCAAAGAATGCAAAACATCAAACTCACCATCGGTTTTTCGCCATACCGAACAAAAAAACGACATCTGCGGGAATTGACTGCCTTCCGGCAATACATTTACGACCTGCATTTTCCCCACTATGATCCCCAAATTTCCGCAAGCGGCCGAGCGATGGAATCAAGAATATCCCTGTTTGACAACCGAAAATACACCCTGGATCTGATATCCTTCAACGAACGGCATACCGGATTCAAATTGACATTGCTGCTCAACTACCTTCTGCACGATAACTACAAAGTCGTCGTTGACAATGTCAGAAATGAATTTATCCCTCGAGGTGTCCGCAGTTTTGTCGTCGCCGACATCGAACTGGTCAAAAGACTGAAAGATGCCTTCCCCGATTGCGAAATCCAGGGATCCTGCCTGTCAAACCGCATGATCGAGGCCGAACTGGAAGAAGAACGCAAAGAAGGTGTGACGCTGCACAACCCTTCCGTGAATATCATTCGGAACCCCGCGCAACTGGAACGTAATCACAGGGCCGGATATCAACAGAAGATCATCGCTTTTGAGGGTTGTCTCCACAACTGCCCGGATGAAAGCGCCCCATACGGACACCGCTGGTATCTCGCCCGAAGCATAGGCGGTTACCATTTCTTTTGCAAAGACCCTGCCGTGTCCCTGGACCCGCGGTTCTTCTTCAAGGCAAACTGGGTGACCGTTTCACGACTGAAGACTCTGATGCCTTTTATCAGCGTGGTCAAGCTGCCGCGCGGGCGAAATTCCATGGTTGCGGTTACGGAAAAATTTCTGCATTGCTTCGAAACGAACGCTTCCTATAACGTCGCCGAATTCATCACGGCCGGATACCGCGACATCATCGAACAGAACATCGGCAAGATCCCGTCCCATCTGTTCAACGATGATTTTTTTACAACGGCGGAGAGCTGCTCCATGGATTGCAGCGAGCGCCGTTGTCGCCTGTGCTATGACATGATGGAAAAAGTAAAAGAAACAAACGGAGGGCCGAAAAAAGCAGGTCTTTTGCGAAAATCATACCGCCGCCTGCGGACATTCGCCCGAACCGCGCTGGACAAGACCGGATATACACGGCCTGTTTGATTCAGCGCGCGTAGACTCATGTTCCCGTCGGCACGTAATGCGTGGCGGGAAATTTTGCTTTTAAGTCATTGACATAATGGCCGTCACGTCGGAGAGGTCTTCATACTCAACCAGTTCGGGCTTTTCATAATCCTGTTTCACGGGCATTCCTCCTTTTTGCATTGATGATTTTTGCTAACATAACTTTTCCTGCAAATCAAATCATTTATTAATAAATCCCCATCTGGCAGCCGCCGGCGATGGTTGCGCCCAGCTCAAAGCACTGGTCGAGAATCTCCTGCGTGATCTTTCCTCTGGCAATGACCGGATGAAACACCGTCTTGAGTTTGTAGCCCAGCGCGATGCGCTCGATGGCTCTAAGCGCGCCCGTTCCATCATTGCCTGCGCTGATAAAAACCACATAAGGCTTGCGGAAAACCTTTTCGTGAGCCTCCGCATACGTGCGGTCGAAAAAATCCTTTATCATCCCGGACATGTATCCAAAATTCTCCGGCGTGCCTATAGCCAGACCGTCCGCCGACAACAAATCTTCCGTCGTGGTGCCAGAGGCCTTTTTCAAAAACACCTCCACCCCTTCGATGGATTTCGCCCCCTGAGCCACGGCTTGTGCCATCTTTTCCGTGTGCCCTGTCTGGGAATGATAAACAATCAATATTTTAGCCACTATAGCTCTTCCCGTTAACTTCTTGAACTAAATCTACAACAAGCAATTAATAACCGTCAAGCACCTTTAAGAAAAGGATGATTATTCCCCGTCAAAATAGTTGGTTGACAAAATCAACTATCGTTAATAGTATAAAGCTGCAGATTGTCAGCAAGGTATTTAAGTTTCAATTGCGGAGGATTGGATAATGGACGAACAGGCCAGGCAACTAGCCGGACTTATTGAGGATGCCGTGTATCATTTGGGCGCGTACAATATGAGTGGTAATTGCTGTGAAAATATCTCCCATGGCGAGTTTCGAGCCCTTCGTGTCATATCGCGGCTGGACAGATGCACCATGCAGGACATCGCCAAAAGCATAGCCGTGACAAAAAGCGGCGCTACCCGCATTGTGAGTCGCCTTGAAGAAAAAAAGCTGGTGCGTCGGATGAACGATCAAAACGATGCACGAGTATGTTGTGTACAGTTGTCGAAAGAAGGAAAAACGCTCGTGTCACGGTTAATGGAAGAGCCTGCAAAAAGAATGGCAGGAATTCTATCGGCAATGGCCCCGGAAATGCGTCAAATTCTTCTAATCGGCCTGCGTGCCTTAGTTGAAACCGCACTGAATCAAAGCGCCTTCCGCGACGATCAGCAGAAAGCGACTAAAGTAATTCGCAGAACAATGAACAGGAAAATAAGTTGATATACTCAACTATTATTAATTAGCGATACTGGAGGTAATATAGATGTTTGGTTTGAATAATTTTATCACCGCAGGAAAATTTTTTCTGGTTATTGCCGGGGAACTTATCCTTATATTTGTTGTTGTTTCCTTTATTATTGGATTGCTGATGGAATATCTCCCGCCCTCCCGTGTAAGAGATTTTCTTTCTAATAAATTTACATGGGTGCAATATTTTCTGGGATCAGGCCTGGGCGCGTTAACTCCTTTCTGTTCGTGTTCAACTGTTCCCATAACGGCAGGCTTACTCAAGGGTGGCGTGCCGTTTGGCCCCACAATGGCGTTTCTTTTTTCCTCCCCGGTTCTTAATCCCATCATTATCGCGATGCTGCTCTCACTTCTTGGTTTTAAAGTTACGGTGTTTTATGTCGTCATCACCTTTTTCGGTTCTATAGCAATGGCCGCGACGCTTTCAAAGATGGGAATGGAAAAACAGGTTAAGCCGCTTTTGAATGTTGAAGCATCATGTTGTGCAACAGGATCAAATTCAGGTATCACAACCTTAAAATCCCAACCGGCGGCAACCGCTTGTTGTTCTTCAGAAAATGCACAACTCCTTACCTTAATAACATTGCCGACTATTGAGTCGTCCTGCTGCTCTGCCAACCTTGAAGCAAATGTTTCAACAACAGCGCCATTTAAAGAAAAGTTGAAAAATGCATCCATCGCGGCTGTTGATACCTTTAAGGGCGTGTTCTGGTATCTACTTTTAGGTGCGGGCATCGGCGCTTTCATTTATGGATTTTTTCCTTAGGATTTAGTTGTAAGAATAGCTGGTCCGGGAAATCCATGGTCTATCCCTGTTGCGGTCTTGCTTGGCGTTCCGATGTATATCCGGGCGGAAACTGTTATTCCGATAGCAGCCGCCCTTGTAGGCAAAGGAATGGGGGTCGGAACAGTGCTTGCGCTGATTATCGGCGGCGCCGGCGCAAGCATACCCGAAATAATCATTCTGAATTCCATGTTCAAAAAGAAGCTGATCATTGCTTTCGTGTTAAATGTTTTTGTCATTGCCATTGTGGCTGGTTATCTCGTGGATATAATTCTTTATTAATACCCAAATATTATTATCCAGTGACGTGATGCTTTAATTCTTTCCAAAGTCTATTTATCTGGTGTTTTTTACACATAAAAATACGGCTTGACAATAATGATGGGAAAAACTATATTCCAATAAAAGAATATATTGGAATTTGATTTTATGAACGATTTTATAGCCGTGATGAAGGCGCTATCCGACCCCACGCGGGTGCGAATCGTAAAAATTCTCCAGCACAGACCCCTGTGCGTTTGTGAACTTCAGCAGCTTTTATCCATCCCTCAACCGACAGTTTCCAAGCACATGAAAGTGCTGGAAAAAGCTGGTTTGGTCAAGGGCAAAAAGGATGGCTTATGGGTGAATTACGCGCTGGATTACGGCAGTTCCAATCCCTACGCGGCGACAATTCTTGGAAATCTCCGGCACTGGCTGGCTGACGACAACCTCGTCCGTAAAATGGAAAAGGAACTCCCGGGTATTAGAAGGCAAACGGCTTGCAGAAAAGCATAGATATTCTGATAAAAGAATATTCAAAATGGAAAATAAGATAACGCAAATTCGGGTGGACGGCAGACAAACAGGTGTTATCGGACTGGAATACGCCATCCGAAATATCGTTGAATGGGCGCGCGGCAAAAGCGACGAAGAGATTATCGCGGAGCTGTTGAGCCGTGTGGAAAAACGTAACTATATTCCCTCGAAAATAAAGGATGCCTATGGCAGGGCGCTGTTGCGCGAATATAAAAAATTTATCGGCGAAAAAGTCGAGGAAGAACCTCTTGCCGGTCTCCAAGTGGTCATTCTGGGACCGGGGTGTGCTCAGTGTTCTTCTCTTGAAGCGCGTGTGCGGGATGTGATGGCCGAAATGAATTTAGCTGGAGATATGACGCATGTCGAAGATGCGAAGGAAATCGGACGGTATGGTGTTATGGGAACACCGGCGCTAGTTATAAACGGCAAAATTGTTGCCGTAGGCAGTGTGCCGGAAAAGAAGAAGATTCAATCGTGGCTGGAAGATGCAGTAAAAAAAATGGGGCAATAAATTGTTCCGTAAGTACATATTAAAAGATTAGGTAACAATCTTTGATTTGAAAGGAAACTGCTGATGAAAGAGAAATCTCCTAAAGTTCAAGAACAAAGCAAACAGGCCGCCGAGCCCAAGCGACTCAATGTGTTCGAGCGTTATTTAACAATCTGGGTGCTTCTTTGCATGGTGGTGGGCGTAGCTTTGGGTAAATTTTTACCTCAAATAACCACTTCGCTCAGCGCGATGGAATTCGGTCAAGGTTCGCAGGTCAATGTGCCGATTGCCATCCTCATCTGGCTCATGATTTTCCCCATGATGCTGAAAATCGACTTCGGCTCTCTGGGCGACGTCGCGAAAAAACCGAAAGGTTTGATGGTCACCTTGTTTGTCAACTGGCTGGTGAAGCCCTTCAGCATGGCTTTTTTGGCATGGATATTTTTTCATTACGTTTTTGCTGTACTAATCGATCCTGAAACGGCCAAGAGTTATACGGCAGGACTTATTATTCTTGCGGCAGCTCCCTGTACAGCGATGGTCTTTGTCTGGTCGTATCTCACCGATGGCGATCCCGCTTACACCCTCGTACAAGTGGCGCTCAATGACCTGATTATGCTTGTGGCTTTTGCGCCGATTGTCATGTTTCTTCTTGGCGTGGCCAATGTTGTTGTTCCTTCAAAAGTATTGATTACCTCCGTTGTCGTATTCATCGTCATCCCCCTGGCAGCCGGTTATTTGACGCGCAAAATATTGTTGAAACAATACGGCAAGGAATGGTTTGAGACGCGGTTTTTATCCAAATTTCATCCGGTAACCGTGATAGCATTGCTCCTGACCCTTTTGCTGATTTTCGCGTTTCAGGCGAAAAACCTCACCACCAAGTGGTTTGCAGTTATCCTGATTGCCATCCCAATTTTGATTCAGGTCTATTTCAATTCCAGCCTCACCTATCTGCTGATGAGATTTTTCAAGGTTCAGCATAATGTTGCGTCACCTGGTGCTCTGATCGGCGCCAGTAATTTCTTTGAATTGGCCGTGGCCGTGGCCATTACGCTTTTCGGGCCGAGTTCCGGAGCCGCGCTGGCCTGCGTGGTCGGCGTTCTGGTCGAAGTACCGGTGATGTTGTCGGTCTGTAATATCTGCAACCGGACGCGCGGCTGGTACAACAAGGGCATCGCCGATGCGTGCAACAGCTAAACGACAGGAGGGGAAAATGAGAAAAATAGAGATTCTGGGAACGGGTTGCGCCAAATGCAATAACCTCGAAGCGATGGTGCTTAAGGCCTTGAAAGAAACAGGTGTCGAAGCGCAGGTGGATCACGTAAAAGACATAAAAAAGATTATGAACTACGGCGTGATGACGACGCCCGCGCTGGTTATTGACGGAGAAGTGAAGGCAGCGGGTAAAATACCTTCAGAAGACCAGATTAAAAACTGGATTGGCGTCAAATAAAATTTATAACGGAAACTATTGTAAATTTCTTTTGGGAAAAAACACCGATGTTTCCAGAAGAGGGAAAAAGCCATTTCCAAAAGGTTGCGATGATTTAAAAACACTTATGGATGAAAATTTCAAGAAGGTTGATGAATTTTTTAAAGACAAGAGTTGAAGAGTATCTTCGTTGGCAGTTGGGCATAAAAAACGGGTTATTGATGAAGATATTTCATCCTAAACCACAAAATTTTTAGGAGGTGTTTTATGTTTTACGTACTTTATTTGATTACGGGTCTTTTAGCAGGAGTCGTCGGCGGTTTGCTAGGCACGGGCGGATGCGCCCTCATCATGCCGGTGATCCGTTTCGGATTTCATTTCGATCCGGCTATTGCGGTCGGCACAACGCTCACTGCTGTGGTCTTTACCGCAGGTTCTGGAGCCATCCAGCATCTGCGCATGAAAAACGTGGACAAGACAACAGCATTACAAGTAGGCATCAGCGGTGTCATAGGCGTTATTATAGGCTCTATTGTTTTTGGTTACATTAAGGAATATGGAGATGTCATTGATCTTATCATCGGTATTGCTTTCATTATTGTTTCTATACGTATGCTTTATGAAGGTTTACTGGGCAAAACACCTCCCCCGCCTGTCGGAACTACTATGCCCGGCACGGTGGGATCGAAATCTTTTCTGGGTGTATCCATTGGAACGCTAACAGGGATTATCGGTTTGGGTGGCGGCTATGCTCTGGTTCCTTCATTTCTTTATTTCCTGCGCGCTCCAATGAAACTGGCTATCGGCACATCCATGGCCGCTTTTGTTTGGATGGCATTAGTCGGCGCGGCATTCAAAATTTATCAGGGTGTGGTGAACATTCCCGTGGCGATTACACTTGGCATCGGTGCATTGATCGGCGCGATTTACGGAGCGAAACTGGTGGCAAAATTCAAGCCGAATGTTCTCAAAGCGCTTTTTGGATTTTTATTTCTCTATGTGTCATTGAAATACATCCTGCTTTATTTCGGGATACACATTTAAAACACGATTAAAGGCCTGCTTTGATTTGATATGAAATGGATTAACGCATGATAAATAATGCAATTATTTTTGTCGCGGTTGCCCTGATATTAACAGCCGTCTCCTATCTTCTCGACCGCGAGAAAACAAAAGCAGGCCTTAAAAAAGGCCTTCAAATGTTCAAAGGCATTGCCGTGCCTTTTTTAAATATTTTAATTCTTGTCAGCCTTGTTTTATATTTTGTGCCGCCGGATTTCATAGCAAAATATTTGGGCAGGAACTCTGGAATCTGGGGATTTGTCATTCCCGCTGTCATAGGGTCCATCACGTTGATCCCCGGCTTCATATCCTATCCGATAGCCGCAGTACTGATCAGACAGGGCGCATCCTATACAACGGTTGCAACCTTTATGACAACTTTAATGATGGTAGGTATCGTCACACTTCCTCTTGAGGCTAAATACTTTGGGTTCAGAGTAGCTGTGATTCGCAATACACTGAATTTTTTTGCCGCCATAGTCATTGGGTTACTGGTAGGGTTATGTTATTGAAAATTTCTTTTACGCAAAACAAAAAATATATATGGCTTGCGGCTTTTGTCACGGCAACTATTATTTCTTATCTATTCGATTTTAATCCAGGCCGGAAAGTGTTTGCCAACTTTACGCAGTTTTTCATTGAAATGATTTCCTTTATACCGTTTCTCTTCATCATTGTCGGACTCTTTGATGTCTGGTTTCCCAAGGAGGAAATTGAAAAGCACATCGGGGAATCCTCCGGTTTAAAGGGAATGTTGCTGGTGATTATTCTGGCAATGCTTCAGGCTGGCCCGCTTTACGGTGCCTTTCCTGTCGCTTATATTCTTTACAAAAAGGGCGCCAGCATTAAAAACATTTTTATTTACCTTGGCGCCTTTGCCTCGCTGAAAATCCCTATGCTGGGCATTGAGATAGGTTATCTGGGAGTTAAATTCACTATGATTCGAACTCTGACATCACTACCGCTGTTTGTCGGCATAGGTTATTTGCTGGAGTGGTATCTGCGCGATAAAAGGTTTAAAGTTTATGAAATTTAGTAAAATTTTTATACGGAGGATTTATTATGGCTGAATGTTGTGAAGGCGGCACACGATTGATTTATTCCTGCGCCGGATCGGCGGATGTTGGTGAAATTGCCGATCGGGTGACGCGCAGGCTGCGTGATGAAGGATATTCTAGGATGACCTGCCTGGCTGGTATTGGTGCGGGTCTTTCAGGCTTTGTTCAGTCGGCCGTCGGCGCGGATGAAAATATAACAATTGACGGCTGTCCCATTGCCTGCGCAAGAAAATCTTTAGAACGAATCGGCGTCAAACCGACATCGTATATTCTGACCGACTTTGGTTTGAAAAAACATGAGACCCCCATAACAGATGAGATTATTGAAGAAGTTTTTGAAAAAATAAAAAAGAACAGTGGCTTTTCAGCGACAACTCAGCGGACAACAGCCAGCGGTTGTTGCGGTACATAACGTTGAATAGAAACCGTTTTACATGATGAAAAATTTAAAATTTAACTTAAGGAGATTATTACAAATGAAGTTGCGTTTAAAATTAATTGGGCTTTTCGTTTTATTGACTGTTTTTGCTTTCGCTTTCCCCTCTCTGGATAACAGCCACGCTTTTGCTCAGGATAAAAACGTCAACGCTACGACGACAAAAGCAACAAATCAGCCAGAGGCAAAATCCGACACGATTTTGGCCACTTTTATTGAAATCGGCGCGGCGAAATGCATACCCTGCCGGGCTATGCAGCCGATAATGAAGGAAGTGGCGGAGAAATACAAGGGACAGGTCAAGGTTGTTTTTCACGATGTCTGGACACCGCAGGGTAAAATCGATGGAATGAAATATAATATCCGGGTCATTCCAACGCAGGTTTTTCTGGACAAAAACGGCAAGGAATACTTCCGACATGAAGGTTATTTCCCCAAGGAAGAACTCATCAAAGTGCTCAAAATGCAGGGAGTCAAATAATGATAGTTGAGCTTTTCACCTGGCTGACAAATGCGCTGACGCAAGCGCCCGGTATTGCCATTGGCGCCGCGTTTGCCTGGGGCACACTATCGGTTATCCTTTCGCCCTGCCATATTGCGTGTATTCCCCTGATTGTGGGCTTCATCGACGGCCAGGGAAACATCACCACTGGGCGGGCATTCGGTCTTTCTTTTCTTTTCGGGCTGGGCATACTCATTACGATTGGCATCATCGGTCTCATTACGGGACTTGCGGGAAGAATGGTCGGCGATATCGGCGGCTACGGCAGTTATTTTGTAGCCATTATTTTCTTTGCCGTCGGCCTCAATCTGCTGGGGATATTGCCGCTTCCTTTTATGGAAGGCGGCGCTGCTAATCCGAATTATAAAAGAAAAGGTTTTCTTGCGGCTTTTATTTTGGGTTTGTTGTTCGGCATTGCTTTGGGTCCCTGCACCTTCGCTTACATGGCAACGATGCTGGGTGTTGTTTTCAGTATGGCATCCACCAAAATTGTTTTCGCCATTTCATTGCTTCTGGCTTATGGAATTGGGCACTGCACCGTTCTTGTTTTAGCGGGCACTTTTACAGAAGTAGTGGAACATTATCTCCATTGGAGTGAAAAATCAAAAGGCGCGGTTATTCTCAAGAAATTCTGCGGCATTTTGGTGATTTTGGGTGGTGTTTACCTAATCGGACTGAATTTTATGCAAGGATGATGGATGAAAAAAAGAATCCTGTTTTTATGCACGGCGAATTCCAGCCGGTCGCAGATGGCCGAAGGAATCGCGAATCACTTCTGGGGCAATCAAATGGAAGCGTTTTCAGCTGGAACACGGGCTTCATTTGTGAATCCGATGGCCTTGGAGGTGATGAAGGAAATCGGAATTGACATTTCCGGGTACCGCTCCAAGAATCTTTCCGAATTCGACGGGCAGAATTTTGATTACGTGATTACGCTGTGCGGCGACGCAAATGAAGCATGCCCGCTCTATATCGGCGGGACAAAAAAGATACACATCGGTTTTGATGATCCGGCAAAAGCAAACGGCACACAGGAAGAAAGATTAAATAAATTCCGGCGTGTGCGGGACGAAATCAAAGAAAAACTGGCTGATTTTTTTGAAGCGCAAAATATTGACTTCATACGCGGACAGTGAATAAATTAAGTAATATTTAATGAAACACGATTTAAAACAGGGAGCAAGTTATAATGAAAATGATCGAGCTTATCAAAAAATATCGCCACATCATTACCATTTTGCTGGCGCTCATCGGCATCGGCATTATGGCGTATTACGACTATTGCGATTCGGCCTGTTCGTATCTCAAGGGCGATCTTCTGGGCATTGATCTCAAATGGATCGGCATGACTTACATGACGATTATCATCGTCTTTGCGCTCTTTAAACAAATGTCTTTTGTCCGGGCTTTGCTGGCGGCGGGCCTGGGCGTGGAAGTTCATCTTTATGCTTTTCAGGTGGAAAACGAGGTGTATTGCCCGTTTTGTCTGGCATTCTCCGTCATGTTGATTTTGGCGTTTATCATAAATTATGAAGTCCCTTCCGCGTGGCGGGAAAATCGCCGCCGGATGTGGCTATATTTTTTGGGGGAGGTCAGTTTTCCGATGTTCAAATTAAACAAATTGCCGTTGTTGCTGTTCAGTGTCCTGGGATATTTAACAGTTTTGTTGACGTTTACCGGTTCGGTCACGCCTTCATTTGCGCAAACGGCCGACAGGGCGATTCCTTCACTGGGAAAAGGTCCTTATGAAATTATCATGTTCGCCGATTACTTCTGCCCGCCATGCTTCCGGATTGACACAAAATCCGAGCCGCTTTTGAAGGAGCTTTTGGCAACCGGCAAAGTGAAAATGACTTTTGTGGATGTGCCTTTTCACAAACAGACGCCCCTCTACGTCAAATATTATCTCTACGCCGCAAACGCCGATTCCGGCGCGGAAAATATTTTTCGGGTGAGAAATGCGCTTTTCGAAGCCGCCCAGATCAAAAAAATAGAACAAGAGGAAGCGCTGCTGGGCTATCTCAAAGAAAAGAAAATAAACCTCAAGCCCCTGGATGAAAAATCCATTTTCACCGTTCTTTCCGGCGTGATCAAGCAATACAAAATCAGAGCAACCCCGACGTGTGTCATCAGGCATTCGGCAAAAGACGTGAAAACATTTATCGGCGATATGGACATATGGGATGGATTAACAAAACTCAAAGCGGATCTGGCCGGCACCAAGAAATAACCGGCGTATCCGGATGGAAAGAGAAAAAAGGATACACGATGCTTTCAATGAAAAACACATTCATGATTTTGCTGGCGGGCCTTTTCGCGGCCGCGCTTTTCCTGACATTTTCAGGCGGTAATTCCTACGGCGACGACAATGCTCCCGTTTTTTCCTGCGGGCAGGGACCTTATGAACTCATTATTTTCTCGGATTATTTCTGTCCTTCCTGTCAGAAAATTCATAAGGAATTCGCGGGGAAAATTCCAGAGTTGATAGACAAAGGCGTCAGGGTCTCTTTCGTTGACATACCCGTCTATAAACTCACTCCGCTCTATGCAAAATATTTTCTGTTCGCTTTAAACGCGTCGCCCGATTGCCGTGAAGCGCTGATGGCAAGAAATTTTCTGTGCGATAAAGCTGATCGTCTCGGCGCCATCACGGCGGAACAACTGGAAAGAGACATGAAAACCGAAGGGATTCCCTTCACACCTTATGACATCAGGCCTTCTCTGGATCGCTATGATGTTTTGATTGGAAAATACGAGGTTCATTCAACTCCAACCTTTGTTTTCATTTATTCCCCCAAGGACATTCGCATATACACGGGAAGCGAAAAAATCAGAAAGGGGATGGCGGAGCTGCTCAACGCTCTCGAAGCAAAGTCACCCCGTAATAAAATATCAAAGTAAAGGAACATTACATCATGAAAGAATGGCAAAAACTGTTGTGGATTATCGCGATATTTCTGGGAGCCTATTATATTCCCTGGGATTCTGCTCTCATAAGACAATCCGGCCTGGAAGCCTTTATGATGCTGCAGGACTACGCGCGTCAGCATGTTCTGACCTGTCTGATTCCGGCATTTTTTATCGCCGGCGCCATCAGCGTTTTCGTCTCTCAGGCGGCCGTGCTCAAGTATTTCGGCGCGAAAGCCAATAAATTTTTATCTTATTCTGTGGCTTCCGTTTCCGGCTCGGTGCTGGCGGTTTGCTCCTGCACGGTGCTGCCGCTGTTTGCGGGAATTTACACCCGCGGCGCGGGCATCGGCCCGGCCACGGCATTTTTATATTCCGGCCCCGCCATCAACGTGCTGGCCATCATTTTAACCGCCAAAGTGCTGGGATGGCAGCTGGGATTGGCGCGCGCCGTCGGCGCGGTGATCTTTGCCATTGTGACGGGATTGCTGATGGCTTTTATTTTCCGCAAGGATGACGCCAAGCGGGAAACCGGCGAAATATTTCTGCCGGAAGAAGATGGAAAAGCTAGAGCGCTCTGGCAGGACGCGCTTTACATGCTGACGATGGTTCTGATTCTTGTCTTCGCCTCGTTCGCAAAACCTTCTGAAAGCGACGGTGCGCTGTGGCGGTTGATCTTCAGCGCCAAGTGGTATCTGGTGATCGCGCTGTTGGTCGTTTTAGCCGTCATGCTCAAAAAATGGTTCGCCAAAGAAGAGCTGAAAGGATGGGTAGAGGCGACATGGACTTTCGCCAAACAAATCCTGCCGCTATTGCTCGGCGGTGTGCTGGTAGCGGGATTTCTTCTGGGACGCCCCGGCCATCAGGCGCTGATTCCCGAGCACTATGTTCAAAGTCTTGTCGGCGGCAATTCGCTGTGGGCAAACTTCTTTGCCTCCGTGGTCGGCGCTTTTATGTATTTTGCCACACTCACAGAAGTGCCAATTCTTCAAGGCTTGCTCGGCTCCGGCATGGGACAGGGCCCGGCGCTGGCTCTTCTTCTGGCAGGGCCCGCTCTATCGCTCCCCAGCATGATTGCCATCGCCAGCATCATGGGCATCAAAAAGACCGCTGTTTACTGTTCCATCGTCGTGGTTCTTTCAACCATCGCCGGCATGGCCTATGGATTTATAATGGCCTGATACACGGCTTATAAGAGACGAATGAAATGAGTCACAACCACAATCATCACAAACCACCGGCGTCGCTTGCCAACCTGATCTTCGCCATGTTGATCAACGGCGGGATTGTGGTCTTCGAAATGGTCTTCGGCTTGTTGATTTCGAGCATGGCGCTGATCTCGGACGCCGTCCACAATCTAAGTGACATCGCCGCGATGAGTTTCACCTATTGGGCGGAGAAGGTCTCCCTCCGTCCCGCCAACGCGCTGAAGACTTACGGCTATCGGAAGCTCGGTTTGATCGCTGCGTTTGTCAACAGCCTTGTTCTTGCCGTGGTTATTGTTTTTATCTTTTGGGAATCCGTTCAACGCCTGATGTCGCCCGCGGCGGTTCCGGGAAAGACGATGCTTTGGGTTGCCGTCGTAGCTTTTGTGGGAAACGGCGCAGCCACGCTGCTTCTGAAGAAAATATCGGCGCAGAATTTCAACATCAAAAGCGCGTGGCTTCATTCGCTTCAAGATGCGTTGTTTTCTCTGGGGGTGATTATCGGCGCCCTGCTGATTACCTTCTTCGGCTGGCGTTTTGTCGATCCCCTCATCTCGATGGTCATTTGCATTTTCATCATCCGCGAAATTTACAAGATTATCCGGCAGACGGTCAATGCCCTGATGGATGCCGTGCCCGCGGACGTGGATTTCAACCAGGTCAAAAACGATCTCTTGGCGATCCCTGACGTGGCGGAGGTCAACGATCTGCATATCTGGCAAACGAGCGCCGACCAGAAGCTGCTTTCCGCCCATCTGAAATCCACGGATGATTCACCTGATCACGAAAAAATTATCCGCGCCGTCCAGGAAATGCTGGTACATAAGTACGGCATTAATCACACAACGATCCAGCTGCTGCCTTCATCGACTGGAGAGATGGAACACTGCAACCACTGCAATTGAGTATAGGGGCACAAATCATGTCTTTAACCACCTACATGGTCAGCGCTGTTTCAGTCTTTTTCTTTTCGGGACTTCTCGCCATGGCGGGACTCGGCGCCGCTTTCATTTTTGTGCCCCTTTTCTACTATCTTGGAGTGCCGCTGGCGGAGGCAGTGCCGACAGCGCTTTTACTTAATGTTGTGAGTATGATGTTTGCGACTGTGAATTATTATCGTGGCGGCCTGATCAACTGGCGCGTCGGTCTGCCCATCATGGTTACAGCGGTCTTGCTCGCGCCCCTGGGCGCTCACACGACACCCTTTGTGAACAAACATCTTTTTCTCGGCATGTTTTCTGCCTTCCTGGTTTTTGCAGGATTCATGATGCTCTTTTACAAGGCAAAGCCGAGGCTGGCGCCATTGAGCCACGCAATGGAGTCTGGAGCCGGGGCAGCAGTCGGCTCTGCGGCTGGATTTCTCGGCGGATTACTTGGTGTCGGAGGAGGTAATTTCATCGTGCCCGTTCTCAACTGGATGGGCATGGATACCAAGGTTGCCGCTGGAACCACAGCGATGGTGGTTGTTTTCGCCTCTTTCTCAGGTTTTCTCGGCCATGTTACCCTTGGCGGATTAAGCCCTGTGTTTCTCGGAGTTATGGCTGTGATGAGCGCTTTGGGTTCTATTGTCGGGTCGCAGATGATGAAGACAAAGATATCCAGCGCACAATTAAAAAAAATCATCGGTGTGCTGCTTATGATGATAGCAGCCAAGATGATTTTTGACATCATCAAATAAACATACCAAAAGGAGGTAATTTATTATGACAACGAAATTTATTCCCCCCGAATGGGCCTTTGAGTTTCATGGCCACAAATGTCCCTTTATGCCTATCGGTTATCGAATGGGCAAATTAGCTATGGCATATCTCGGTGTTGAACGTGAGGCGGATCATGGGTTTTTTATTTTCCCAGAAATTGGCGAAGGACACCCCCAGGCCTGTATGATGGACGGACTGCAGGCAGCAACCGGCGCCACCTATGGAAAGTTACTGATGGCCAAAACCTTTTACGGTAAACTGGCAGCAACATTCTATCATCCTCAAAAAGGTGCCGTACGCTATTCATTAAAACCGGATTTCGTCGATCAGTTCGGAAAATTCGAGTTTTTCGCCTATCGTAAAAAAGGGATTGAACCTTCGAAAATACCGGCTGCCGCCGCAGATGAAGTTATGCAGTGGGTCTATGACCAACCGGATGATGCAATGTTTAAAGTCGAAGCAAAACCAGACTTCAAGTTCACGCCGGTCAAAGGGTCATTCAACAAGGCCAAATGCAGCCTTTGCGATGAATATGTATTTGAACGCTATGTACGAATCAAGGATGGCCAGCCGGTCTGTATACCCTGCTCGGGCTATGAAGTGAAAAAATGAATGTACCACAAGACGAACATGCTGGCAAAATCACGATCGAGGTGATCGGACCGGGATGTTATTTCTGCAAGAGACTCTACCAGCAGGTCCTGGAGGTTGTCGCAGAACAGGGAATCGAAGCTGATGTCTTTCATGTCACCGATATCAAGACGGTTCTGCGACACATCCCTTTCACGCCTGTGCTAAAAGTGAATGGCAAGATTGTCCATCGGGGGAAACGGTTGCCGGACAAAGACAAGCTTGGGAATCTGATTCGTTTTGCCGTGTAAAAATCAAATGTGCGCCAATGAATATCGGACAACAATCGAAAAATCAGAAACAGAGCGGGAATCTTTTCGAATATGTCGAGCGATTTTCACGAAAAGTCCCCTTGACCAAGCTCTACGTTGAACCGACCACCCAATGCAATCTGCAGTGCCGCACGTGCATCCGGAATTCCTGGGACGAACCGATCGGGTTTATGGACATGAACGTATTCCGGAGGCTGATTTCCGGAATCAAATCCTTCCGATCATTGAAGCGCGTGGCTTTCTGGGGATTTGGTGAGCCGCTCGTTCATCCGGAAATTGTCAAGATGGTCGCGCTGACTCATCAGGCAGGCCTACAAACCGAGATCGTCACCAACGGCCATTTGCTTGACCACGACACGGCGCAGGCGCTGATTCATGCCGGTTTGGACGCCCTCGTCGTCTCTGTGGACGGGGTTACGCCGTCTTCCTATGAGGATATCCGTCCCGGCGGGGATTTATCCCAAGTGGAAGACAACATCAGAAGGTTGAACCTTCTGAGGGAAAACGGGAATAAGCCTGCTTTGGGACTGGAATTTGTGATGATGAAAAGCAACATCGGCGAACTTCCCGGTTTTGCCGAAAAAGCGCTTTCGATGAACACTGACTTTATCATCCTGACGAATCTTCTGCCCTGCACCGAGGACATGAAAGATGAAATTCTCTATTGGATGAGCGCCACCGTCAACGACAGGGAGGAGCGTCCCCGGGGATCCTCCCAGCTCCAATTGCCGAGAATGGATATGCGGCCAGAATATTGGAATCCGCTTTGGGAGTTTTTGAAAACACTGAACTGGGACCTGCCGGCACACCAGGATATTCCGGCGGGGTATTCCTGCCCGTTTGTCCATAAAAGTTCTGCGGCGATCACCTGGTCCGGCGAGGTCAGTCCCTGCGTCGCGCTGATGCATTCGTACCGGAGTTTCATCCTGGGGCGGGAGAAACGCTTTGAGCGATGTTCTTTCGGAAATCTCGCCCGGGAAAGTTTCACGGATATCTGGAACAGAAAAAGCTTCCGCCGGTTCCGCAACAAGGTGCTTTCGTTTGATTTCGCGCCCTGCGTTGAGTGCAGCGGATGCACGCTTTCCGAAACCAACCAAGAAGATTGTCTGGGTAACACGCATCCCGTCTGCGGCGATTGCCTCTGGGCTAAAGGCGTCCTGCTGTGCCCATAACAAGCGAAACGGAAGAGCCCTCAACTGGATAAATCCATCCCTTCGTCAAGGACAGATCATACGCTACGCCACAGCGATTCGTCTCAACTTTTTCTTGAGCTGGCTTATCTGGTGTCTCAAACGCGATGATTTTTCTTTTTCGTTGGATTCCAGCGCCTGCAGTCTCAAGGCCTTTAACTCGCGGATTTTTGCCTTGAGTTCGGGTTTGGTCATTTTGATTTTGCCGACATGTTTCTTTTTTCCGGCCGGATGTTCATCCTTGATTCCCTTAACTTCCTTGATAAAAGCGATCAGTTCTTCTTTTTTCATCTCGTGAATCGCTTTTTCGTGGGGGAACTCCGCCGCAATTTCCCGCAGTTCCTTAATGGTCAGTTTCTCCAGGTGTTTCTCGTCATGTTCCTTTTTGTGGGGTTCCGACATCGCGCATAGACCTCCTTAATTTTATTGGAGAAATCAACTTGCAATGTTTTGAATAAGGTGCTGTTTTTATAGCACAACTTTTTATAACAATCAACTCTTACACAGAGCTTGACAAATCCAGGCTAAAATGTCATAGATTTTCCACCCAACTCAAGGAAAAAACAAAAAATCAAAAAAATAGGAGGGATAGCATGATCAGAAGACATGTCTTGATGATTGCGGCGATTGTTATGGTAGTGCTCACGACAACAGCATTTGCAGCGGACAAGTATCAGTGGAATCTGGCGGACAGCAAGGACAACTGTCAGATTTACACCAGCGCGGTGGCCGGCAAGGAATACGTTGCCGCAAAAACAACCTGTGTCATACCGGCAAGAATAGAAGTTTTGGGAACGATTCTCAGAGACATAGAAAATTATCCCAAATGGATGGAAGACTGCAAAGAAACAAAAATACTCAAGACAATCGATGACGCCAATGATGTTTTCATCTTCTGGTTTCGCCAGCATGTTGATCTGCTCAAAGACAGAGACATGGTTCTCAAAAGCAAGGTTCTGATCAACTCACCTCCGGGTACCAATCTGGTTTACGCCGATTCCACCAATGAGATGAACTATGACTCCGGTAAAGGCTACGTCAGAATGCCTTCTTTCTATTCTTTGTTTACGCTGGAGTGGATCGACAGGGAACACACACGGGTCACGTTCATGATTGATCCCGATCTCGGTCCGGGCGTTCCGGTCGGCATTGCCAACATGACGATCAAAAAGATCCCCTTCAAGACGCTGAAGAATATGGCCGAGATGGCGAAAGAAACGAAATATATTGAAGCCGCCAAGACATCCAAGTACTTCAAACTGGCGGAAGAACACGCCCAGCGCCTGAAAAAATAAATTAAAAGTATATGGCTCGATAAGAGGCGGACCCTATTTTATGGATCCGCCTCTTCATTATATGCCATAGGCCATCGCCTGGTAACCATGCTTGAAAACAGGAGCCTTTTATGACCAAACCTCTGGCGGCAATGCTGCTGCTGCTTCTTTTTTTCAACAGCCCGATTTGTCTGGCGCAAGACAAATATCAATGGAAATATTCCAGCACCGAGAATAATTGCCAGATCTATACCAGCTCCGTTCCCGGCAAAGATTACATCGCGGCAAAAGCCACCTGCGTCATTCCCGCAAGAATCGAAACCATCGGCGTTATTCTCCGCGACATCGCCAATTATCCCAAATGGATGGAGGATTGCGCGGAAACAAAGATTCTGCAAATCGTGGATGATGAAAAAGACGAGTTCATCTTCTGGTTCCACCAGCACATCCCTTTGATGACGGACCGCGATATGATTCTGAAAAGTAGGGTTGTGTTTAACTTGAAAAACGGCCGGGACACGATTTTTGTCGATTCCACGGATGAGATGAATTATGTCGCCGGAAAAGAATATGTCAGAATGCCTTCGTTCAGTGCCATCTGGACGCTGGATTGGGTGGACCGCGAACACACCCGCGTAACCTTTATGATTGATCCCGATTTGGGACAAGGAATCCCAAAATTTTTTGCCAATCAGCTCATCAGAACCAATCCCTACAAATCGATTAAGCGGATGATGAAAATGGTCAAGGATAACAAATATATCCAGGAAGCTCGGACATCCAAATACAACAGGCTGGTTGAAGAAGCCATCCGGGTGGGAAATTTGCGTTAATCCGCATCGGCCGAGAATCGGATGTTCCACAAACAAAATTCATCGCTGTCAAGATCCAGACCCGGCCCGTAAAAACCAAAAAACCGCTTTCCTTCCATAAATAAAGTCAAGGGCTCACGCCTCAAAAGTTCACGAAACCTTTGAGAAAATTTTCTGCATTTTTTTTGAGTCAATACTTGACTTTCTGATTGTATCAATATATAAGGCGCAATTCGCATGGGACGTCCCCATCGTCTAGAGGCCTAGGACACGGGCCTTTCACGCCTGTAACCGCGGTTCGAATCCGCGTGGGGACGCCAAAATAAAAAAGGCAATTTTTAAAAATTGCCTTTTTTTATTGAAGATCTCTTTATTTTTATTCCTCTTTTTTCTTGGTTGTTTTCTTTCTCGGCGATTCCTCTGATTCCGTTTCGGCAGGGGTCTGTTTTTTCGCTTTCTTCGACGCGGCATCTTCGCCGGCGGCGGGTTTTTTGGTTTCCTTATCCTTTTTTTCTTCTTTCGCCGCCGATTCTTTTTGAGGCGCCTTCTCCGCCTTTGCCGTCTTTTTCTTGGGCTTTTCCTCTTCGGGCTTTTCATCCGCCGATGCTTTGGCGGCAGCCTTTTTATCTTCCACCGGCTTTTCGGCTGATTCGGCCATTTTCTGCTCTTTGACTTTGGCCAATGCCTCGGTCTGTTTCACCAGTTTCTCAATCGCGGCGATTCTTGCCTTCGTTTCCTTGATTTTGGCCTTCAAACTTTTTATGATCACATCCGTTTGAATTTTTTCCTGGCTGACGCCCTTCTGCATCAGATATTGCAGCCGCGAGTCCAGCTTCTTTTCGAATGCCTGAAGCTGCGCCATTCTCACTTCTTTGCTCTTTGATGCCATTTTTTATCTCCTTTTTATGAAATATTGTTGGGAAATATCAATTTTTCGATTTTAAATCTACAAATATTTACGGGTTCGTCTTCAAGCGGCCAACTCCAGCAATCCAATGACTTCAATATGCTGTGTTTGCGGGAACATATCCAGGGGCAAAAGATTCTTCAAGACATAGCCGCCGCCCAAAAGAAACCGCACGTCACGCGCCTGAGTCGCCGGATTGCAGGAAATATAAACAATTCTTCGCGGCTTCAATCGCCCTATCATCTCCAGGACGGTTCTGGGGCAGCCGGCGCGCGGCGGATCCAGAATCAACACCTCCATTTTCCTGCCGACCCGCAAAAAATTATTCTCCAAAACCGACATAACATCTCCGCAGAGAAATTCCGCATTAACAACGCCGGACTCCTCAGCATTCTTTTTGGCAAAATCCACGGATTGTTCATCCAGTTCGATGCCAATGATTTTCCGCGCCCACGGAGACAGAAACACCGAAAAAAGACCGCAGCCGCAATAGGCATCCACAAGGGTGCCCGCCTTTTCCGCAGCAACCATCCGGCAGACCTCATCCACCAATCTGTCCGTCAAATATAGATTGGCCTGAAAAAAACCCTCCGGCGGCACAAAAAACTTCCTGTTTTTGACCATCCGGATGACGGCTCGTCCCCTGTGCGTCTGTTGCGCGTCATGAGCCGACCAGACGGTTGACCGCATTCTTTCGATGCCACGGCTTGGCTTTCTTTCTCTCAAAAGACGCAACTGTTCATTGATGCTCTCGTCCATGATGGCGCAGGATTCTATATGCATAAGATTTGCGCCCGAAACATCCAAAAACCCCAACCGCAAATCCTCGGATGCCGCTTCGACATGCACCTGCGCCTTGCCCCGGTAATGATAAACTCGGGGCGAAGCAACCACATCCGAAACAGGAGGACGGACGATTTTGCCAATTTTACTGAAGACATCCTCCACCTGCTTCTTCTTGACGGCCAGCTGATACGGATAATCAAGGTGCTGGTAGCAGCAGCCGCCGCACTCCCCGTAATATGGACACAACGGCCGGACACGCCAGGGCGAAGGCGTGATGATGCGAGATATCCGGCCGCGCAAAAATCTTTTTTTTACCTGCGTGATGACAATCTCCAGCTCATCTCCCTCGGCGGCAAAAGGCACAAATACAACAAAGTGATTCACCCGGCCGACGCCATCACCGCCGAACGCAATTGATTCAATTTTCACCTTCACGCGATCATTGACTTGCAACAACAAACACCTCTTTTTACTTGAAAACATATCGTTTCCGCGGCCATCCGTCAACCGGCGACGCTATTTTTCTTTACAACCGCCGCTATTGCTGGTAATGAAGCCCAGCAAATGAAACCCAACGAAGGCAGCCATGACGGAAAGAAAATCCATCTTGTGTCCCAATTGCCGTAAATTAATCAGCCTGGACGAACCGGAGTGTCCCTACTGCGGGCTTTCACGGCCGGGTCTGCACCACAGAGCCGGCTCTGTCAGAAAAATCTTTTTCGGCGTTGACCCGGTAACCGCCATTATTTACATAAACATCGCCTTCTATCTTTTGTCTGTCCTGTTGGACCCCCGGGGACTTTCGGGCGGGGGAGGATCTTTCAGTTTCCTTTCGCCGTCCCAGCAGAGCCTGTTTTCATTGGGGGCAACCGGCACCATCCCTGTCTGGAGCGCCCACCGTTACTGGACGCTGATTTCAGCCTCTTTTCTACACGGCGGGATATTGCATATCGGATTCAATATGCTGGCCTTCTATCAGCTCGGCCCCTTTATCCTGAGGGAATTCGGTTTTCATCGTTTCATCAATTTATACGTTCTGACCGGAACCGCGGGCTTTGCCGTGTCGGTTTTCTTCGGCGTGCCCTTCACGCTCGGCGCCTCGGCGAGCATCTGCGGTCTAATCGGCGCCATTCTTTACTACGGAAAAAGCCGCGGCGACTATTATGGAGAGGCCATATACAAACAGGCCATGGGCTGGGTGATCGGCCTGATCATCTTCGGACTGATTTTCAGCGGCATCAATAACTGGGCGCATGGCGGCGGACTTTTGTCGGGCGTCTTTCTGGGTTATTTGATGAAATACAACGACATCAGACCGGAAAGCGCCTGGATGAAGAGCCTGGCCTATGCCTGCATCGTGATCACCCCAGCCGTCTTGTGCTGGGCCGTTATCAGCTCCATTGCGGGTTGAGAGGCTCTCGCCGCTTCAACCCTAAATTTCACAAAAAAAGGAGAGGATCCTTAAAAACATGCCGGAGACGACATTTAGCCCCGAACCGACACTCAAAGCAGGCGACGAATTGCTTGGATTTGTCGTCCTGAGGGTTCAGCCCCTGCCCTCGATCCGCATCACCGCCTATGAGCTGGAACACCGAGCCACAGGAGCGAAACTGCTGCACCTGCACGCTTTTGACCGGGAAAATTTATACGCGATATGTTTTCGCACGCCGCCGCCCGATTCCACGGGCGTGCCGCATATTCTGGAACATTCCGTTTTGGCCGGTTCACAAAAATACCCCCTCAAGGACGTTTTCAAAGAACTCATCCGCGCCACGATGCAGACCTTTGTCAACGCCTTCACCTATCCGGACAAAACCATCTATCCGGTGGCCAGCCAGATTAAAAACGATTTTTTCAACCTCGCGCGCGTTTACACCGATTTGGTGTTTCACCCGCGGCTGCTGGAGGAAACGTTTCTTCAGGAAGGCCGTCACCTGGAGTTGGCCCGCCCCGACGACATGTCAAGCGACCTGATCATTTCGGGGATTGTTTATAATGAGATGAAGGGGGCTTACTCGTCGCCGGACACATTGATGTATAAAGTCTTGCAGGAAAACATTTATCCGGACACGGTTTATGCCTTTGACTCCGGAGGCGATCCCGAGGTGATCCCATCGCTGACCTACGAGCAGTTCAAGGATTATCACCGCCGTTATTATTCCCCGTCGAATGCCAGATTTTTCATCTATGGAGACATTGAAACCGCGGAACATCTTTCTTTTCTGGCCGAAGCGCTGGCCGGTTTCGGCAAAACATCCATCCATTCCTCGATTGCCAGTCAAAAACGCATTTCCGAACCCCGCGTGGTCCGCGGCACCTACCCGCTGGGAAAGGAAGAATCCCCCGAGCGCAAAACTATGGTCAACGTCGCCTGGATGCTGTCCGAAAACACCGATTACGAAACATCCCTGATGCTGGAAATTATCTCCACGCTGTTAGTGGGAAGCGCCGCCAGTCCCCTGCGCAAGGCCTTGATTGATTCCGGACTGGGAGAAGACCTGACGCCGGTGACCGGCATTGAAGGGGATTTAAAACAACTGATGTTCTGCGCGGGTCTGAGAAACGCGGATAGCGCCGACGCGGAGAAGATCGAAAAGCTCATCCTGGAATCGCTGGAAAAGATTGTCGAGGAAGGCTATGAAACCGAGCTGATTGAAGGCGTTTTGCATCAGGTGGAATTTCACGGAAAAGAGATTGTACGGGGATCCTATCCGTACGGAATCTCTCTGATGAACAACGTTTTCCAGACCTGGCTCTATGATGGAGACCCCCTGATCGGGCTGGATTTCCCGCGGATCATCGAAACGATCCGCGCGCGCTGGCAAGAAGATCCGCTCATATTTCAGAAAATCACGAGAAAATGGCTGGTGGAAAACCGACACCGGATCACGGCCATCATGGAACCTGATGTTGATTTCAACGACAAAAAGGAAAGGGCCCACCGGGAGAAAATGACCCGGTTCAAGGCATCGCTTTCCAAACATCAGCTTCAAGCCATCAACGAACAGACCAAGAAACTCCGAAAATATCAGTTGGAACCCGACATCCCCGAGGCAGCGGCGAGTCTTCCCAAAACAAAAGTAAAAGATATCCCCAGAAATATCGAAACGATCCCCACCAGCCGGCGATTCATCGAGGCCATCGAAGTTCTGGAACACGACATCTTTACCAACGACATCGCGTATGTGGATCTGGCTTTCGACGTGTCGCACATCCCGGAGGAAATCCAGATTTATCTGCCTCTGCTGGGAAAAATACTTACGGGGATGGGGGCGGCAGGATATACTTACGAGGAAATGGCCAAACGCATTGCCCTCGCACTGGGCGGATTCGGTTACAGCCTGGTTTCGGGTTTCACCGCCGACGGCCAGAAAACCTGGCAGAAAATGATTTTTTCCTTCAAAGCCTTGTATCGCAATCTTCAGAACGCGTTTGACATCGTCAGCGACGTCGTTTACGAGGCGGATTTGACCAATGAAGCGCGGATGAAAGATTTGATTTCCGAAAGGAAGAACAACCTTCTATCCGCCATTATTCCTTCAGGTCATCTTTTCGCAAGGACGGCGGCGGGTGCCGCGCTGACGCTCCCCGGCTACCGAGACGAACAATGGCATGGCCGCACCCAGTTTAAATTCATGCAAGCCGTCGCCGGAAAATTCCCTGAAATGAAAGAGGATATCCGGAAAAAGCTCGACGCGTTGCGCCATCTTTTGTTCAGAAGGCAAAACCTCCTCATCAATATCACCGCCGACACGGAAGGATTGGACAAAATAAAAGAAAACATCCGACGATTCGCGGAAAGATTGCCGTCAAGCGGGGAAACGAAAGAGTTTACGACGCCCGATCTCAAACCGGTTTATGTCGGCATTTCCGTCCCCTCTCAGGTGTCTTATATCGCCTACGTCTTAAAGACCCCGGCCTACACCGATCCGATCTCTCCGTATCTGGTGCTCGCATCAAAAGATTTATCCAACAATTATCTTTATAAACATATCCGCGTGCAGGGCGGAGCCTACGGCGGAATGTCTTCTTTTGACACGGCGCTGGGTCTCTTTTCTTTTCTTTCCTACCGGGATCCCCATATCGCGCAAACGCTCACGACCTTTAAAAACGCGCAGGAATATTATCTGAACCATGAGCTATCGGAGGATGATCTGGAAAAAGCGATCATCAGCTCCATTGCGGTACTGGACAGGCCGACCGATCCCGCGGGACGGGGCTATCTCGCCCTGATGAGACATCTGGGCGGCGTCACGGATGAAATGAGGCAGAAGTTCAGAGAAGCCATTTTGTCCGCCACGCCGCAGAAAGTGAAAAACGCCCTGGCGGAATATTTCGCCAGCGCGGTCAAGTCGGCGTCCGTAGCGGTCCTTTCATCGCCGGAGAAAATAGCGGAAGCCAATTCGGTCATGGAAATCAAACTCAATATCGAAAATATTTTTGAATCAACATAGCGACTTGTAAAAAAGCATTCGTACGCAACAAAAAAAGCGGAGGCTGAAAAAAATTTCACCTCCGCGACTCATCTCAACAATTCAAGAATTATTTTAATTAATTCAAATACTTCAGAACTTAAAGGTCAACCCCAGCGTAATAATGCTCGCTCGGTAGTCAAGATCAACATAGTAACCATCTCCGTACTCATCACCGACGGTTGGGTAGGCCGCAAAATATTTATATCCCACACCGATACTCATATTTGGGGCGACATCAAAATCCAATCCGGCCAGAAATTGCCAGCAGAAACCACCGCCTGACTCACCTTCCCAAATTTCCGTTCCCGAACCGCCGTATTCTCTTTCGGTGATTTCTCCCACGCTGGCATAGGCGTACCCCAATCCAAATCCGGCATAGGGATGAACCGGCCCCTGGGGATAACGCGCCTTGAGATTAAATAAAACGGCGTGCAGGCTCATGTTCCCATCCAATGTCGCCAGAGAGGATAATCGGGCGAAGGAATAACCTTGCTCTTATCGAAATCATGGTTGAAATAATTATACTCTATTTCCATAGCCATAATGCTTTGGGTAAAAGGCGTGAGCCATCCGGTCTTGACAGCCAGATTGTAACCGTTTTCCAGTGTCGCATCGAAATACTCATAGCCGTCATCCGGATCGGAAAAAGACATTGTCTGAGGAATGACGTAACCGCCGGCAAAGCCAAAATAAAATCCGGTTTGGGGCGCGGCAAATGCGTTTTGCGCGAAAAGCAAAAATAAAATCATCAAGCCAATTCTTTTCATTTTTCCC
>Ga0208461_1000790_pt1 | contig 30062 bp, 31 predicted proteins | sample AD_JPNTR4_MetaG_FD_184448 | JGI IMG/M metagenome (GOLD analysis project Ga0208461, IMG submission 184448) | Active sludge microbial communities of municipal wastewater-treating anaerobic digesters from Japan - AD_JPNTR4_MetaG (SPAdes) (version 2) | ecosystem: Engineered > Bioreactor > Anaerobic...
TAGCATAATAAATAAATCATAATAGGGAAATCTTTGTTTTTTTATTGCTTCAAAATATTCACCTGAAAAGCGTAAAATTTTATCGTGAAAAATAGTAAGTAAAGCAACATCATGTTTTTTTTTAATATTATTTAATACAATCATAATGGCTAAATTATATTTAATGAATTATTTTATATTATTAGCTTTAATATATTCGTTGGACAATTAAAAAGGTATTACCACCAATTTGTAAAAAATTATTAAGCTGCGATATGTAAATATAACCATTTTTCTAAATTTTTCACGAAACTTTTATTTTATAATAAATGATATAATAATAAAAACGAAAACTCATTGGTTATAGAAAATAAATATTATGGTATTAGCGATATTGAACAGCTTTTTCTTAACAATAACTTTTATGATGAAATTGATCTTCCGTTAATCGAAAGAATGAAAGAATGTTATAATTTCCTGCTTTATCCCATTGAAAAGAAAAGATAATTCTGTATCAATAGGAGGAATTAATACTTACTTAAATGAAATCGAAGAAAAAATAAAATCCTATCAATTAGTTAAAGACTGTATTGTTAGAACCTATGAAACCACCACAGGCACACGATTGAAAAGTTTTATAATACCAACTGATTTAACAACCAATACACTTCAAAAAATAACAAATTTTATTAATAAATTTCCTGCACACAAAAAAATAACAAATATAAAATTTGGGGAGAAACTCCCCAAAAATGAAATCGGTAAAATTACAGATTGGAATTAATTTATAACTTCATCATCTTTTTGCTCTGGGACAATACCAAAATTTGGGAATGGATTTTGTGGATCGTGAATTTTAATTTCCCCATACATTTCTTCGTATTGCTGAATATTATTTTTTAATGCATACATCAAAAGTTTTGCATGCTGAGGTGACATAATAATCCTTGATGCAACCTTAGTTTTTGGCACTCCAGGTAATATTTTTATAAAATCAATTATAAAATCTGGTAAATTGAATGTTATAAGAGCCAGATTAGAATAAATTCCTTGTGCTTCTGGTTCGCTTATCTCAATATTAATTTGTTGAACATTATCTTTTTTTTGCATTTATAACCCCTTTAGAAATTTTTAAATCTAACTTTTAATATAATAGTTTTTTCGGAATTTGGCTTCATTTTAAAAGAAAATTTTATTTTATTGGATGATAATTTTTCATATTCATCAGTTGTCTTTAATATTTCATAATTACTATAAAGATTATTAACTATTTCCAGATATTTTTCTTCACTTGCTGTATTTTTTATTTTTATCGCCGTCTCAATATCACTGATTTTATCACTAATAGCATTGTTTGACATAATATTTTGCGATATTAAAACATCAAAGGCCTTACCAATCTTTATATTAATATCATCGCCTATTGGAATATCTTTAATAATATCTTCTCCTGTAAAGATTAATTCATCATTTAAATTTTCATAAGTCATAAATTTTCCAGTGGGTAAAGCATAACCAAGTTTATTTGATTTATCATTTTTTATTTTATATTGAATAAATGGTTTTTCATTTCTTAACTCGTTATATTGTGATGTTTCAAAATACAATATTTTTTGAATATTAATATCTTCTGCAGAAAAGTATTCATATTGTTTAGATGAATTTGAAGGTAAATTCACTTTTTTGTTATAAGTATAGATTTTATACTCATTCAAATTTTCTTGAACCATATCATCATCATCGGAAACACTTTTTTCGATACTTGACCTTGACATAGTTCTAGTCATACGACGTTGATTAAACACATTTTGAATCTCACCGGATACAAATTTTACATCCATATTATTATATTCAATATCTGTATTATTATTAATGGTATAAAATGATTTGATATTGGCTTTATTTTTGTTTATGATAAGAATGTAATCTGCATTCCAGCTGATACCATTAACACGATAAGTTAAATTAGCTGGATATTCACCTTTTTTTGCTTCAATTTCCCATTTAATGTAAGGTTTAAATTGTTTTTCGTTATATTTTACATTAGTTTTTATTTGATAATCATTAATATTAGGAATTATCATTAAATTGTTATTTTTATCTGATAAAACAGCTGCACTATTTTCGAACTTGACAATTTTACCGTTTATAAGATTTCCATCCTTATGAATTAAGTCAACTTCTTGATTTTCTAATATTTTGTTTAACTGAAATGGAGGTATAACAATAGATTGATTTAATATTTTTGCATCAAGTGAAAGATAAATAAAATCAAGGTTAAAATTAGATGGTATGTTATAATAAAAATATTCATTAACACCATCTTTAAGAGATATTGTAAAATTTTCATTAACCAAAGCATATTGATTATAAATGGTTAATTTAGTTGAATTTTGAGAAAAGGTAATCATACTAAAAAGTAATAAGGATAATATTTTTAACATTGTAACTCCTAAAATAATTTATTTATAAAAATAAGAAAATTTTAATACAATTCATAATGTAAATAAAATTTTATTTATTAGCATTTATGTTATTTTATATAATTATATAAATTTAACTTGATATTAAAAATTATTTTTAATAAATTGAGTTTTTAAAAATCCATGAGGTAATAGTATGAACTTATTTTAAATTATCGGTACAAGTCCACTCCCTAATTACATTATCCTTTCTCATTTCATTTCTAATTTCAAAACACTAAAAAAATTTATCTTATTTGTAGTGATACTTCTGATACACATTCGAGCACATTTAAATATGCTGAAAAGCTACAAAACTTTTTTAACTATAATATTGAAATCATTCAAGTTAAAAATATCCAGTATGCAAACGATATAGAAGTTAAATTAGAAAATTTAATGACATAAATTGATAAATCAGAACCAATTCACTTAAATTATACCGGCGGAATAAAAAGTTTAATTATTTATACATTTAAAACTTTACAAAATCTGTGCAAAAAAAATAATATTAATTTTGAAAGTTCTTATTATGATGCTAAAACTAACTGTATCTATATAAATGATAGTAAAAAAGAAAGTATTAGTTATCACAATGATAGTATAACACTGGAAAAAATTGCCAATCTGCACCTTTATAATATTCAACAATTTGAAAATGTTGAGGTTGACAAAAATTTTGCAGAAAAAGTTTTTTCTTTTGCAAAAAAAAATTATTAGAAAAAAATGAAATTGATTGCACTAATAATTATGAAAAGATAGAAAAATTAAGAGAATTTCTTGATTATACAAATTACTTTAAAGTAAAATTCGATGATGAAAAAATTATTGATTTGCTAATTGATTTTATAAATATCGGGCTAAACAATAATAATATTCAATCTACACTACCACAAAACAATAGCTGTGTTGAAACTGAAAAACTCTATAACTATATTTTTAATGAAAAAAAACTGGATGACAAGCATATTGAAATTTTTAAATTTTTACCTGATGATATAAAATTCATCAATGAAAATAATTTAGATAAATGTATCAGTAAAAATAAGAAAAAAAGGATATTTAAAAACTTAAAATATCTAACTGGATTTTGGTTTGAAGATTACTTATTTGAATACTTACAAAAGATAACAGATAAATTAAAGCAAGAAGGAATCAAAATTAATTTACATAGAAATATTAAATTTATTTCAGAAAGTAATCCTAATAATAATTTTGAGTTAGATTTTATAATACAGCACAACTTTAATATATTTGGTTTAAGTTGTACAATTTGTGATGAAAAACCAGTTATAAAATCCAAATTCTCTGAAGTTATACATAGGACTCAACAATTTTCTGGGGATGAAGCAAAAGTGATACTTAAATCATTTATTGCACAAGAAAAAATTACAGAAATAGAACAAGAAATTCAAAAAGATTTTGGTAGTAATATAAATTATTTCATAAATTTTAATCATAATATATTTGATGATAAAGAAAGTTTCAAATTAGAAATAAAAAAATTACTTAACATTTAATCGAGGTATCTATGTAGCAGTATTATTTGATACTGTGTCTATCTAGGATTATATTTTTAGTTCTAACTCATTAAAAGAAAATCTTGCATCGTATATCATCGAAAACATTTTTAATTATTTTCTTGATGAAAATAATAATTTAAAGAAATTGGATGGGATACTACCAGAGTATTTTATTAGCGGTGGTAATGCCTTATTTTTTTTGACACTAAGGATAATGCTCTCAAAGCAATCCAAAATTTTACTCTAGAAACATTATACAAATATCCAGGTGTTAAAATTGCAGGCGGAATAAATGAAAACTTTGATACAAGTAAGAAAAACTTTAAAGAATCAATGCAAAAAACTTTCTATTAGTTGCACTTATCTAAAAATATGTATATACCTAATACTGTTTTACAATCTTACGGCTTTTCGATGGTTTGCGATAGATCAGAATTTAGTGCAGAGGTTGAATACCACTCACCTGAAGATTTAGAATTCATTTCTTCAACTATCAAATCAAAATTAGATTATGCTGAAGAATTCAGGAAAATTAGTGATACTTTACCTGGATCTGGCGAATCCTTTACTTCTTATGTAGATGTAGATATTGTTTTTGACGAATATGGAATACCCTACTTACCCGCCAAAAGAATTAGAGGAATTTTAAGAGAAACAGCTGAAGAATTAGATAATATTATTAGTACTAATAATTTAAACCCAACATTTAAATGTATCTCAATGAAACTATTGGCAATAAAGGTAATTGGGAAAGCGGAAATTTAACCTTAAGTAATTTTTATATTCAAGGTTATCATGAAACTGTTAAACTGTTACAACAAAATCAATTTGCTATACCATTCCATTATACTATGGATTATTTTACTACTATTAGAAAACAAACTTCAATGGAAGAAGAATACCGAATAACAAAGGATAAACCTTTAAGGATTTTAAGATTACTTAAAAAAGCTCATGTTTTTATTGGAGAGTTAAACATCAACCCTAATTATATTAATGAATTTGCTTTAACCTGTACTTATAAAAATAAATTAGGCACAAACAAAAACAGAGGTTTTGGAACCATTAAAATTGAATTGTATGATGAAAATAATCAAAATATTGTTTCAAATGCAATTAAATATTATGAGGAGAATTTAAATGGATAAGTTATATTTAAAACTAAAACTTCTTGACCCAGTAATTGTTACACAGAAAAAATGTAGTAATTTACTCACATATACAAAAGATTACATCAACTCAACTGCACTTTATGGTGTTTTTGCAAATTTATTAGTTAAAAATAATCTACCTTTACAACATCTTGAAAATGTTTATTTTCCCAATGCATATATAACAGTTATTGGTAATAAAAATAAATATTTAATAACAATTCCTAAACCTTTTTCATTTCAAAAAATAAAAGGCTAAAAGGATAATAAAATTGCATATGATATATTAACTCAACAATTAAAGGATAAAATTACATCATACAACAGAAATGATATATTTATTGATCATAAAGACGAAGAAAGTTATATTTATGAATTTTCACCAGAGTCGAAAATCCATTTTCATCATTCTAACCAACCTATAAAAGAAAATAAACCCAATAAAAATAAATTAATTTTTAACTATGAAGCTTTATAGGCTAATCAGGAATTTATTAGACCTGTTACGATTTCGAACGATGAAACCAAAAATATTTTCTGTGAGCTTTTTGAAAAAATAATGTAATAAGAATAGGTCGTTCCAACAACACAGAATATGGACGAATTGAAGTTACATTCCTTAATGATAATGAAGTTGAAGAAATAAAAACTCAAACTGATAGCATTAATGATGCTGAATATATTATTTGCACATTTACCAGTGATGCAATTTTTTACAATGCTAATGGATTATCTTCTACTGATAAAAATACGATAGAAAGATATTTAAACTGTATAACAATAAAAAATATGTTTTGTCGCACTGATACAATTGTTAATTCTATAGCTATCTGGAAAATGAAAAAGCCATCTGAAATTATAATAAAAGCAGGTAGTTGCTTATTACTTAATAAATTACCTGCAAATTACAAAGAATTGGAAGATAAAGGTATAAGAGAAAGATTAAACGAAGGTTTTGGTAAAGTAAAATTTTTTTATACAAACCAATGAGGAATACAAAGAAAGTGTATTAAATAAAACTATAAAACCATCACAAAAATTTCCTAAACTTTATAAAAATATTTATTTTAACCATATAAAAGAAGAGTTATTTAATTTTATCAAAAAAGAAGCACTTGAAAATCTACAATATTTTAATCTAAAAGAAGAAAACATTGGAACTAGTTTGATATCAAGACTTTCAAATATTCTTTTATGTTCCGAAAATGTTGATAGTTTTATAAAAAATGTTGATGAAAAGTTAAAGGTCGCTCAAAAGATAAATTGGAAAATTTCTATAATAATCAGAATGAAAGATTTATGGAACATATCAGTGCATATAATACAAAATCAAAAAAATTTAGAGAAATACTTGCAAACAGATTTAATAACTATGAAAAATCAGAACTGAAAACATTATTTGATGAATTCATTAATACTGCATCAAAAGATGAAAAACTAAAAGATAAAATTAATTACACATATGTAAAACATTTACTTGCCTATTTAAGAAACTTAATAAAATTAAATATGAATAAATAAAGGTAAAAAAATGGTAACAAGGTATTTAATAAAAGGCATAGTCAAAAATATTTCACCTTTAAAGATAGGTTCAGGTGAAGCAGAATATACTCACTCTGATATTTTATTAGACGCTAATGATAGACCTTATATACCTGCAACTTCATTCTGCGGTGCTCTAAAAAGAGAAATTAAAAAATTTATATATGAATTGGATGGAAAGCAAATAAATTTAAAAGATAATATAATTTATAAATTTTAGGGCGGTAATGATTCAACTAAATCAATATTTTCTTGCGAAGATTTAACTTTAGTTGACAAAAAATTTGCTATAATTACACGAGATAATGTAAAAATAGATAATAAAACAGGGCAATCAGTAAATCGTGGTAAATTTCATTATCAAAGTTTAGAAAAAGATCACAACTTTAATTTTCATATGATATTTAATGATAATAATAATTACAAAGAAGATTTGAATCCTGAAGTTTTTGCAAAAATAATTTATTAAACTCTAAAAGATGGATTTCAACTAGGTGCTAAAGTATCAAATGGATTTGAGAAAATACAAGCAATAGAACTGAAGTTATACAAATTTAAGCTTACTTAAAGTAGTGATTTGTTGTCATTTATTAAATTTTTATATCAAAATGAACCTAACTCAAATATATTATCTATTGAAGTTAGCAAAATAACAAAAAAAAAACTGCACAAGCAAATGTATCTATTATAGGAAACTTTAAAGTAAAAAAATCATTAATTATTAGAGATTATAATGTTGTTTATGGAGATTGAACTAAAAATTTACCAGACTCATTCCATATAGAAGATAAAGCCGGGAATAAAATAATTACTGGATCTTCTTTAAAAGGTGCTTTAAGAGCTAGAATGGAGAAAATCATTAATACAATCATTAATGATGACCAAAAAGCCAAACAACTGAAAGAGTTTATTTTCGGTACAGAAGAATTAAAAAAATCTAAAGATAGAAAGAAACGAAACTTAGGCAACCCTCAAGATTTAAAGTTAATGAATCAATTATCAATAATTGTATTAAGAATATAGTTCATACACGTAATACAATAGATAGATTCACGGGTGGTACCATAGAAGGTGCTTTATTTAATTCTATACCTGTTTACAGAAGTAAAAATGAACAAAATCTACTCCTTAATTTTAGTTTAAATTTTTATAAAAATGATAATGAAGAGTTAAGAAAACAAGCTACAGGTATTTTATTGTTGACTTTCAAAGATCTATGGGATGGGAATTTATTACTCGGTGGCTAAAAATGTATAGGAAGAGGTGTATTAAATGGAATTGAGGCAACTGTTGTTATAAATAATGAAAGTTTTACTATCGATAAATTCGATTTAAGTAAAATAGATCAAAATATTTAGCAAGAATTTAACAACTACATTAGTTCATTATATAATTAAAATTTTGAGGTTTAACATGAGTGGAAATGGATTAAAACCAATAAAAATCAAAACTAAAACAAAATACTATGATAATATAACTAAATTACAAGATATCTTGAATATTATTGGTAATGATAGTTACGATTTTGTATTATATCATTTTAGTTATGTTTCTTTTGGCAAAATAGTTAATGGAAATATTTTACATTATGATAATTTATCTATACCGGATGATCTTTCAAACATTATTAAATTAAGAATTTTTAATGAAAATAGTGAATTATTGGTATTCAATTCTAATGACAAATTAAAAGCAAGATTAAGAATTGACAATAATAATGATGGTGGAGAAACAGATGTTATTGAAGCTGAACAAATTACCTATGGTACATGGAACGTTGATAGTAAAAATCCTGATTTTGATTTAATTTATGAGGAAAGTGGTAACCAGTTTTATATTCCAAAACTAGATTTTAATTTGAACACAAAAAAGAGATAAACAATAAAAACTAGAAATTATATTTCATTTTATCCCAATGGTGTTGCTACAATTTCCGATAACAGATTTGTAAAATTCAAAGAATTTAAAAAGTGAGGTAAATTATGTCTAAAAAACAAAATATAAGTTTGGATGACTTAGCTAAGTTATACGAGTTAGATCCAGATAAAATTGATCAAGAAAAAGAAACAGAATGACAAAATAAACAAAAAAAATGAATACAGTAAATATATGACACAAAATAACAACGAAAAATATAAAAGAGACAAAAGCTACAATAAATCTTATAACACTAATAGTCCAAAATCAAGAAATTTAGATGATAAAACCAGTCCATATAATTTCATTTCGCTCATTGATGTTGTGGTAAAATCAGACTTTAATATTGAAGAGCATCCACACGATAAATTTCATGAAAATCTTTATAGCGGCGAAATTGAAATAGAAATTGAAACTAAATCCGATATATTCATTGGCGGAAAAATGTTTAATGAATGACCTAAAGAATTTGATTTTTATAAGTGTGGAGATACTTATGCAATACCAGGTAGTTCTTTAAGAGGTATGACAAGAAATCTATTGGAAATAGTATCTTTTGCAAAATTTAATATGACAGATGATAAAAGAAAAATATATTTTAGAACATTTGCTTCAAAATATAAAAGACTTAGAGATTATTATAACGATAAAATAAAGTATCAAGACGATAATGGAAATTTTATTTATGGAGCTAATTCTTGTTTTTTAACTAAAGAAGGTAAGTATTATTACATTTATGAAGTTGAAGAAAAATTTGAAGAAATTACCTGTATTATACAAGTTCGTAAGGATAATGACTTTGCCGTAATTTTTACTTTCGGTAATACAGAAAACAATCAATCAGTAACTAAAGTAACTAAAAATGTTCAATACTTAGTTAATTTATCAACTCTTCAACCTTCAAAAAATTTATTTTTGATTCTGAAGTAAAGTTATTAAAAACACTAAGAATATATCATGAAATTTACAACAGTAAAGATGATAAAATAATATCCTTAGATAATAAAAGTACCCACACAACAAAAAAAAAGATTTTAATTTTTAGCAGTTATATATGATTCAAAAGAAGACAAATATTATTTGAATATCAAAAAGGAACAGATACCTAATAAAGAAAATAAGAATAAAGTTGTGTTACTTCATTTGAACCAAAAAGACGAGGTATTGGTATATAATACAATATTTAAAGTTGTTACTACAATCGAAAAAAATAACGAGAAACGAAAAAAGTATAATGGTATTATGAAATCCAACTTCAACATTTTATAATCTCCCCAGATGGAAATAATAAGTATCTTAAAGACAGTTATTTTATGTATGTATGGCGGACATATGGATAACAAAAAGAGACATTATTTAATTAAAAGTAGGTATAGCAATGAAAAGAAATATAAAATTGAGAAAGATATTGTTAGAAACTACCGACTAGATAACGCAAGAAAAGGTCTGAATCTATATAAAAATTGTTGAGAAATTAAAATAATACCTTGTTTTTATTACAATAATAATAGCGGTAAAATTTCATCTTTCGGCTATACTCCAATGATGAGATTTAGTTAACATTATAAAATATTTAATGCTGTATTACAAAATGATAAAGATAATAAAAATATTTTAGATATCCCAAGGGCAATTTTTGGTGATAAAGATAAATTTATGAGTAGAGTTTTCTTTGAAGATGCATTGGTAAAAGATAATTATAGAACAGAAAAAAAGATATTCTAGTGGGAACACCGAACCCAACTTCTATCTTTATGTATTTAGAGCAGAATTAAGATAGTATTGAGAACTATGTACATTTTGATATTAACTTACAAACAGACGATAAAGATTTTGCAAAAATCAGAGGCTATAAAGGTATTGGAAGGTAAGGAATAATGATTTGTTTAATTTGCCAAAAGATCACCCTAGTCAATGAAATCAGGAAATGAGAACAAAAATTAATTTAATAAAAGGAGGTGCCAAATTTAATGGAACTATTAAATTTGAAAACTTAAAAGATTATGAATTAGGCGGATTATTATTTGTATTAAAATTGAAAAGTAACTTATATAAAATATTGGAATGGGCAAACCTTTAGGTCTTGGAATAATAAAAATTAAACCCAAATTGTAAATATTAGATTTAAAGAAAAGATACATGAGTTTTTCAGATAATGGTTATATTGATAAAACAAAAAATATGGATAACTCTATCAAATCATTTGGAAATTATATTCTTAAAGCGTTAAACATTAAAGATAAAACTTCACTTTGGAAAGTGCCAAGATTAAAAGAATTAGGAATAATGCTAAAGATTTGCAATTACAATGAAAATTTGAATATATAGGTTTGGTTAAAAAAGATTTTCTAAAATTGGCAGATGTAATCGAATTCAGTAGAGGTTTAACAGAATAGAATGATAAATAATAAAAAAGGAGCATTCTAGATGCCCCTTTTTAACTTTAAAATAAAAGAGGCCGGTGACGACCTACTTTTCCGCACACCTACGCATGCAGTATCATTGGCGCTGATGGGCTTAACTACTCTGTTCGGAATGGGAAGAGGTGTATCCCCATCGCAATAATCACCGGCAAACTTATAATATGTAATACTGTAAGTATTACTTTCAAATTTTATAAGGAAATATGATAAGTTATTATAAGCAAGAGGCCTCAAAGTTAGGAAGATAATTTTAATAAAGTAAGTCTCACGAGCTATTAGTACTACTTGGCTGAACACATTACTGTGCTTACACCTGTAGCCTATCAACGTCGTCATCTTCGACGGCTCTTCAGTGTCCACGAGGGACAAGGGAAATCTCATCTTGGGGCGTGTTTCGCACTTAGATGCTTTCAGTGCTTATCACAACCGAACATAACTACCCGGCGCTGCAGCTGGCGCTACAACCGGTACAATAGAGGTTCGTTCGTCTCGGTCCTCTCGTACTAAAGACAACCCCCCTCAGATTTCCTGCGCCCGCATAGGATAGGGACCGAACTGTCTCACGACGTTCTGAACCCAGCTCACGTACCGCTTTAATTGGCGAACAGCCAAACCCTTGGGACCTTCTTCAGCCCCAGGATGCGATGAGCCGACATCGAGGTGCCAAACCTTGCCGTCGATGTGAACTCTTGGGCAAGATCAGCCTGTTATCCCCGGCGTACCTTTTATCCTTTGAGCGACGGCACTTCCACTCGCTACCGTCGGATCACTAAGTCCTGCTTTCGCATCTGCTCGACTTGTAGGTCTCGCAGTTAAGCTCCCTTTTGCCTTTACACTCAACGCATGGTTACCAAGCATGCTGAGGGAACCTTTGAGAGCCTCCGTTACTCTTTAGGAGGCGACCGCCCCAGTCAAACTACCCGCCTGACATTGTCCCTGTACCAGATCTATGGTACGAGGTTAGAATTCAAATATCACAAGGGTGGTATTTCACCGTCGGCTCCATGAGAACTAGCGTCCCCACTTCACAGCCTCCCACCTATCCTACACATGCAATACCCGAACCCAGTGCCAGGGTGCAGTAAAGGTGCACGGGGTCTCTCCGTCCATATGCGGGTAACCGGCGTCTTCACCGGTACCACAATTTCGCCGAGCCCGTGGTTGAGACAGTGCCCAAATCGTTACACCATTCGTGCAGGTCGGAACTTACCCGACAAGGAATTTCGCTACCTTAGGACCGTTATAGTTACGGCCGCCGTTTACTGGGGCTTCGATTCAGAGCTTCGGCTTGCGCCTAACCCCTCCTCTTAACCTTCCAGCACCGGGCAGGTGTCAGTCCGTATACTGCGTCTTGATTGACTTCGCACAGACCTGTGTTTTTGTTAAACAGTCGCTTGGGCCATTTCTCTGCGGCCTTGTTCGGCTCCATTGTGCATTTCACCTACTTAAGGCACCCCTTATCCCGAAGTTACGGGGTCAATTTGCCGAGTTCCTTAACCACGGCTTACTCGAGCACCTGAGAATATTCATCTCACTCACCTGTGTCGGTTTACGGTACGGTTTGCTTGCAAACTCCCCTACGAAGCTTTTCTCGTCAGTATGTTTAGGGTCAGTTCGCTCATGCGAGCTCCCCGTCAGGCCTCAGTTATGACGGATATGCGGATTTGCCTACATATCCTCCCTACACCCTTAGACCGGCTATGCCAACAGCCGGCTGACCTTTCACTCCTGCACCCCTCCGTGGGTGATAACGCTTACAAGCAAGTACTGGAATATTAACCAGTTTCCCATCAGCTACGCCTTTCAGCCTCGCCTTAGGGGCCGACTAACCCTGATCCGATTAACGTTGATCAGGAAACCTTGAGTTTACGGTGTCCAGGTTTTTCACCTGAATTATCGCTACTTATGCCTACATTTGCTCTTCTAGCCGCTCCACAGACCCTCACGAATCTGCTTCTCCGCAACTAGAATGTTCCCCTACCACTTGCTCTTTAAGAGCAAATCCTTGGCTTCGGTAGATAGTTTTAGTCCCGGGTATTGTCGACGCCGAGTCGCTTGACTAGTGAGCTATTACGCACTCTTTAAATGAATGGCTGCTTCTAAGCCAACATCCTAGTTGTCTGAGCAACTCAACATCCTTTCTCTGTTAACTACCATTTAGGGACCTTAGCCGAAGATCTGGGTTGTTTCCCTTTTGGCAACGGAGCTTATCCCTCGCTGCCTGACTCCCGGAAAACATATGACTGGTATTCGGAGTTTATCTGGGTTTGGTACAGTGGTTACCGCCCTAGCCCAATTAGTGCTCTACCCCCAGCATACTTTTATCCGAGGCTAGCCCTAAAGCTATTTCGGGGAATACGAGCTATCTCCGAGTTTGATTGGTCTTTCGCTCCTACCCTCAACTCATCCAAGCGGTTTTCAACCCACACTGGTTCGGACCTCCATCTCATGTTACTGAGACTTCATCCTGGTCAAGGGTAGATCACCCGGTTTCGCGTCTATCGCATGCAACTTAATGCCGCCCTTTTCAGACTCGCTTTCGCTTCGGCTCCGCACCTGAAGTGCTTAACCTCGCTGCATACGATAACTCGTAGGCTCATTATCCAGAAGGCACGTCGTCACTACTTATTGTAGCTCCGACCGTTTGTAAGCACACGGTTTCAGGTTCTATTTCACTCTCCTTCTCGGAGTTCTTTTCACCTTTCCCTCACGGTACTGGTCCACTATCGGTCACAAGGGAGTATTTAGCCTTAGGAGATGGTTCTCCCTGATTCCCACAGAATTCCTCTTACTCCGTGGTACTTGGGGTCATATCTACTGTATGTTAAATATTTCGCCTACAGGACTATCACCTTCTCTGGTTGGCCTTCCCATACCATTCGGCTATATTTAACAACTCCAGCTGGGTAGTTAGGTTCCCCACCGATATGCCCCGCTACACCGTGTATGCAACGCCCTAACGCTTCTACACATACATCGGTTTGGGCTCTTCCGCTTTCGCTCGCCACTACTTGCGGAATCGTTTTTACTTTCTCTTCCTACGGGTACTTAGATGTTTCAGTTCCCCGCGTTGGCCTCTTAGACCTATGGATTCAGTCTAAGATGTATGGACATTACTCCATACGGGTTGCCCCATTCGGAAATCTACGCATCAATGGATGCTTCCTCCTCCGCGTAGCTTATCGCAGGTAGCCACGTCCTTCTTCGCCTCCTTGTGCCAAGGCATCCACCGTGTGCCCTTAGTAACTTACTAAAATTATCTTCAGCTTTTCTTATGGCTTTTCTCTTGCTTAACTAGTAGTAATACTACCAGCTACTTATCATATTTCCAAAGAACTTCTATCTTGTAGCTATTCAGGCAACGAACCTGATACCATCCTCTGATAGCTATCAATTCAACTCACGCCCATTATTTATGTGGGCCTGAGTAGAATTGAACTACTGACCTCACGCTTATCAGGCGTGCGCTCTAACCATCTGAGCTACAGGCCCTTGATTAACCTATTCTCTATATAAAAATGTGTACCGAGTAACCTCTACAAGATTTATCGCATCTCGTGGGTCGTCTCTAGAAAGGAGGTGATCCAGCCGCACCTTCCGGTACGGCTACCTTGTTACGACTTAGCCCCAGTCACCAGTTTTACCTTAGGCGGCGGCCTCCTTGCGGTTAGCCTACCGACTTCGGGTACCCCCGGCTCCCATGGCTTGACGGGCGGTGTGTACAAGGCCCGGGAACGTATTCACCGCGCCATGCTGATGCGCGATTACTAGCAATTCCAGCTTCATGGAGTCGAGTTGCAGACTCCAATCTGAACTGAGGTGAAATTTCAGAGATTACCCCCGCCTCGCGGCTTCGGAACTCGCTGTTCTTCACCATTGTAGCACGTGTGTAGCCCTGGACATAAGGGCCATGCGGACTTGACGTCATCCCCACCTTCCTCTCTGCTTGCGCAGGCAGTTCCGCTAAAGTGCCCGGCTCGACCCGGTAGCAACTAACGGTAGGGGTTGCGCTCGTTGCGAGACTTAACCCAACACCTCACGGCACGAGCTGACGACAGCCATGCAGCACCTGTTCTACTGTCCCGAAGGAAAAGGGACTTTCATCCCCTGTCAGTAGAATTTCAAGCCCAGGTAAGGTTCTTCGCGTTGCATCGAATTAAACCACATGCTCCACTGCTTGTGCGGGCCCCCGTCAATTCCTTTGAGTTTCAACCTTGCGATCGTACTCCCCAGGTGGATGACTTATCGCGTTAGCTTAGACACCGAACCTTTCGGCCCGACATCGAGTCATCATCGTTTACAGCGTGGACTACCAGGGTATCTAATCCTGTTTGATCCCCACGCTTTCGCGCCTCAGCGTCAGTTACAGACCAAGAGCTCGCCTTCGCCTCCGGTATTCCTCCTGATATCTGCGTATTTCACCACTACACCAGGAATTCCAGCTCTCCCTCCTGCACTCTAGACCATCAGTATCAATAGCAGCACCGATGTTAAGCACCGATATTTAACCACTGACTTGATGATCCGCCTACACGCCCTTTACACCCAGTAAATCCGGACAACGCTCGCCCCCTACGTATTACCGCGGCTGCTGGCACGTAGTTAGCCGGGGCTTCAGGCAGGTACCGTCAAACTATAACCTTTTATTATAGCCTTTCTTCCCTGCTTGTCGAAGTTTACAACCTTACGGCCTTCTTCCTTCACGCGGCGTTGCTGGGTCACCCTTGCGGGCATTGCCCAATATTCCCCACTGCTGCCTCCCGTAGGAGTCTGGCCCGTGTCTCAGTGCCAGTGTGGCTGATCATCCTCTCAGACCAGCTACCGATCGTCGCCTTGGTAGGCCGTTACCCTACCAACTAGCTAATCGGATACACGCCCCTCCATAGGCAGTCTGTTACCGACTCCTTAACCCATCAACCATGCGGTCAATAGGCATCATGCCGTTTTAGCACCACTTTCGTAGTGTTATCCGTCTCCTATGGGCAGGTTACGTATATTTTACTCACCCTTACGCCACTCCACTACTACATATTGCTACATAGTAGCGTCGTCGACTTGCATGTGTTAAGCACGCCGCCAGCGTTCGTCCTGAGCCAGGATCAAACTCTCCGTAGTATATACTTACGTGTTTAATCCCCACTCTCTCTACGATCTCTTATAGAACGTTACTCAAAGTACACATTTTCAAATTTTCAAAGAACTTTATCTCTATTTTCTTTGTCTTTTCAATTCTTCTTAATTTTCAGAATTGCGATTTCTAATATAATTAATTTTTTCGCAATTTCCAAATTTTTTTTCAAATTTTTCAAACTTTTTTTCTGCAAATACACCAAATTTCTATCAATGCCTACAACCTACAAACTTTCTTATATCTAGTCTACTAATATAATAAATCCTTACCTCTTTTCCAAATACTAACTAATAATTTAATAATAAGTTAATATTAAATTACACCCATTATTAACTTTTTTATTAAATATCCTATCCTAATTCCCCATCTCTCACTTATTTCATTACCTACATCATATACAAGTTTTCTAAGAACAAGACCTCAAATATACATAATCAATAAAATAATTACAAATTAATTTTAAAGAAAAAAGAATTTTTATAAAACTTTATTATCTACTAATTATTTCTTATATTTGCATTCAAAATTTTGGAGTTTTATGATACCCATCTATGGAAGTTTTGCCCGCCCTGGAAATAGAGAAGAGGGCGTACAAGAACTTATTAATGCTAGAGTACCATGGGGCAAAGGTAATCTTACAATAACAGCCAAATCTGATGAATTCACTGCTGTGTGTCCTACTACAGGTCAACCTGATTATTATACGGTTGAAATTAAATATATTCCAGATCAATTTTATATTGAAAGTAAATCTCTTAAATTCTATTTATGGAGCTTCAGAGATCTTGGTTATCACTGCGAAACCTTATCCAAGCAAATTGCCGACGATATCATTACTGCTATCTCACCTAAATATATTAAAGTTACTCTTCATCAAAAAACAAGAGGTGGTATTGAACTAACTGCCGAATACGAAATTAAATTAGAGGTAAACAAATGATTATATCCTATAGCGGAGGATTAGATAGCACTGTACTACTCTATAAATATGCCAATCAGATAAAATTAGCTGTTAGCTTTTATTATGGTAGCAAACACAATGATCAAGAAATTAAATATGCACAATTTAATTGTTCCAAATTAAACATCAGACATTTAATTATTAATCTCGATTTTATATCTGAACACTTCAAATCATCTTTATTAAAAGATGGTGGAGATATACCTAAAGAAGAATACAATATCGACAACCTTAAGTCCACCGTTGTTCCATTTAGAAACGGTATTATACTCAGTATTTTAGCAGGCATTGCTGAAAGCAATAATATTAATAAAATTTTAATAGCTAATCACTCAGGTGATCATGCCGTATACCCAGATTGTAGGGAAGAATTCATAATTAATATGAGTAATGCAATCAAATCAGGTACATTTAATAATGTTGAAATATTTGCCCCTTTTACAAATATAACCAAACGCGATATTGCCCTAATAGGGAAAGAATTAAATATTGATTTTTCCCAAACTTACAGTTGTTATGAAGGAGATGCTATCCACTGTGGCAAATGTGCAACATGTTTAGAAAGGAAACAAGCTTTATATGGCTTCGATACAACAAAATATAAATCATAATAATATTACTTTACAGGTCAACGAAATTTTTTATTCACTTCAAGGGGAAGGCGCCCGCGCCGGCTCTCCAAATATTTTTATTCGTTTGGCTGGTTGTAATTTACGCTGCGCTTTTTGCGATACAGAGTTTGAATCTTTCATAACCTTAAAACTTTCGAACATTCTTACCGAAATCCAAAAGTTCAATTGCAAAAATATTATCTGGACAGGTGGCGAACCCGCTCTTCAGCTTACTTACGATATCGTTGATTATTTCAAATCACAAGGCTATTTCCAAGCTATCGAAACAAATGGAATGTTTGAACTCCCTAACAATCTCGATTGGATAACTGTTAGTCCAAAATCAAATAAAATTGTTCCACAAAAAATTAACGAAATCAAATGCCTTATAAAAAAAGGTGATAACTTACCAAATTACAATAATTTTGATTGTATTAAATGGCTCTCACCAATCAATGATAAAGATGAAATTAATTATGATAACTTGAATTATTGTATTAAACTTGTACTTGAAAATCCAAAGTGGAATTTAACCACTCAGTACCATAAACTATGGAAGATTAAATAAAATTTTTCATAAAATTATTTTTTTTCATCTTTAAAAATCAAAAAGGCAAGGTTACAATTCGTTCCCCTGCCTTTTTATATTTCATTTTTATGCCTTTATAATTTAAAACGACTTATTTTTTGTTGCAAGTTATTTGTAAGCCTACTTAAATCTACCGCAGCTTGTGTAATCTGGCCAATTCCATTTGTTGTTTCCTCAACAATTGAAGTTATATTTTGTATTTTCATTGTAATTTCATCACTTGTTGCACTTTGTTCTTCACTTGCTGCTGCAACCTGAGATATTAAATCCGCAATTTCTTTATTATTTTTTACTATAATATTAAATTCATTTCCTGCAATTTCAATTTTATCTTTGCCTTGCTGCGCTTGTATTGTTCCATTTTTCATAGTTTCAACAGCAACTTTTGTATTTTCCTGTATACCTTTTATCTTCTCTGCTATCTCTTTTGTAGCCTTTCCTGTTCTTTCTGCAAGTTTTCTAACCTCATCTGCTACAACCGCAAATCCTCGCCCTTGCTCACCGGCTCTTGCTGCTTCAATTGCCGCATTCAATGCCAACAAATTAGTTTGATCCGCAATTTCATCAATAACTTGAATAATCTCGCCAATTTCTTCGCTACTTTTACCTAAAAGCTCTATCTTCTTTGCTGCCTCTTCTACAACATTAACTATTGCAATCATACCTTCTACAGATTCCTGCATAACTTTTTGACTTTTTAAAGATAACTTCTCAGCCTCGTCAGTTTTTTGAGCCACCAATGTTGTATTTCTTGCATTATCTGTTACTGTATTAGACATTTCTCTTGTAGCTGCCGTAATTTCGTGTATTTGCCTATATGTATCCTGTACACCAGCACTCATCTCCTCTGTTGACGATGATATCTGGTTTGCACTCGTAGCAACTACATCTATCGCCTTCGATATTTCATATAGTGGTTCTGTTAGCAATACTAATAAATTATTAATATTTTCTGCTAATTTTTTATATTCTCCTTCAAATTCACCAGCATTTATTCTTTCTCCGATATGTCCATTCTGCACTTTCACACTAATTTCAATTAAACTATGTGTTAGCTTCTCTACAACTTGTATTAGTCTTTCCAAAGATTCACTTATTACCGCTTGCTCATTAGAATATTTCTCAATAACTACATCGAAATTACCTCTTGATATTTTATCCGTTATATTAGAAACATTTTTAATTATATTAACATACATTTCAACTATACTGTTAAATGCTTTAGGTATTAGTTTAAAGCCACCATGGAAATTGCTTTCATCTATTCTAGATGACATCAATCCACTTCTATGCGCATTAGTAACTTTTTCGCTTTCACTCAAAATTATATTTACAGTATTTTTTATCCTACTAAATGCTTTATATATTTCCAAAAACTCATCATTTTTACTGTAATATAAGTCAACATTTAAGTCACCATTATTAATTTTCTGTGCTTTTTCTTTAATATCATTTACTCTTTCAATTAAATATTTATAAATTAAATATAAACTTACAAAAACAACTACTAAAATAATTAACGAAACTATTAAAATAGTTCGTGCACTCCCTTTTGTATTTTTTTGAATATTGTCTGATGCACCGTCAGCGTTCTTTTTATTTAAGTTTATCAAATCTTCTATGGTCTTTTGTGATTTTTGGAATGGTTCTCTCCCGTTTAATATCATTTGAACAATTTGTTCCCTAGGCACTATTACTAAATCAGCATTCGCTATATTTTTTGCATTTTCTGCATATTTTTCGTATTCTTTTTCAAATTCAGATATTAAATTTTTCTCTTCATCACTTAAATCAATTTTTTTAACTTCTTCCAAATTTTTAGATATAAGATTTATTGCTTTTAAGATATTATTTTTATTATATTGTTCTTTTTCTGTATCAAGTGTAATTTCTGGTATAGCCAAAGCTCGTTCACTATAGGCAATTGCTCTCTGTGCTCCCCGCACTTGTGCTAACAAATATACACTCTTAAAATATTTATTTACTACAACATCTGCCTCATCCTGTATTTTAGAAAGTAAATAATAATTGTAGGCTCCTTGCCCTATCAATAAAACTACTAAAACAATAATTACACTGATAAAAAATTTTTTTACAGTCATATTTCTCATATGTACCTCAAGTTATTCAAAAAAAATTTTAAAATTATTTAGCTCAGACGGTATAAGCATAAACCCTAACGGGTAACTAAAAAATTAATTAATCAATCAAAAACTTCATTACTTGCCTATAAGATTAAAATCTTTCTTCATTGTTACACACTTATATTTTTATATTTTAGTTACATACTAACGTTAACTTATAATAATTCATTTGTAAATGAATGAAGTCTTATGTACTCAGTATTATTTATAACACAGGATTATAAAATAAAAGCTACCAAAAAAAAAGGTAGCCTTTATTTTTTTTCTATCTTCCAATCTCATCCAACCATTTATTCTTTTCTAACAATTGCTCCTCTGTTTCAACAATATCCGGATTTGGTACACAACAATCAACTGGGCAAACTGATGCACATTGCGGCTCATCGTGATGCCCTTTGCATTCGGTACATTTATCAGGAACGATGTAAAACCTATCGCTTTGATAAAAACCACTATATCCTTTTGGTGATGTATCACCTTCGCCGTAGGTTTTACCTCCAAGGCTCCAATCTGTACCACCAGAATAAATTGCATTATTAGGGCATTCTGGTTCGCATGCACCACAATTGATGCATTCTTCTGTAATCATTATTGCCATAAATTCCTCCAAAATATTGGTTTATAAATATTTCAATCAAATGATTGAATTTACTTATTTAAGTAATAAAAAAAATTTGTTTTTCAAAAATAATTTTTTACCAACTACCACTTGAACCTCCGCCTCCAAAAGAACCTCCTCCACCAAAAAAACCTCCAGAACTTCCACCACCACCAAAACCGCCAAACGTTCCACCACCAAAACCACCCCAGTTACTTCTTGTGTATCCCGAAGATATAATTCTACCATTCCCTCTACCAAATATCCCCATCAGAACAAAAGCTATAATAATCAACATAACAAAAATTAAAGGAACTAAACTACTACCTTCTTTCTTTTTCTTAGGAATTTTATATTCATTAACAACAGCTTTTTTTAAATCCTCTAATCCAGCTACTATACCATCATAATATTGATCTCTTTTAAAATACGGGACAATAGTATTTCGTATTATACTATTAGTAATTGCGTCTGTCAATACACCTTCAAGACCTCGCCCTACTTCAATTCTTAATTTTCTAATATCTTTGAAAACTATTATTAAAACTCCATTTTGTTTATCTTTAGTTCCAATTTTGTTTTCATTAGCAACTTTAATTGAATAATCGAATATATCCTCAACGTCTTTTCCGCTTATCATTAAAAATACAATTTGATTTGAAGTACTATCATCAAATACTTTTAGCTCTCTATTTAAATAAGCTAATTGTTCAGATGTCAAAGTACCTGTATAATCAGTAGCATAATATTTTAACTTAGGAATTTCTGCTGAATAAATAAAACAAGTAAGTAATATACTAAATATAAATATTTTTAAAGCTTTCATTATTTACCAAAATTAAAATCTACAGATGGTGCATTTTCAGCTCCAGCTTGCGCCTGGAAATAAGGTTTTTCTCGATATCCAAAAATATTAGCCCAAATAACTGCAGGAAATCTTTTAACCATTACATTATATTCTTTAACAGCTTTAGAATATTCGTCTCTTGAGAACTTAATTCTATTTTCTGTTCCTTCTAATTGTGCTTGTAATTGTAAAAAATTTTCATTAGCTTTTAACTGTGGATATTGTTCAACAACAACCATCAATCGAGAAAGTGCACTACTCAACTGTGCCTGTGCTTGTTCAAATTTTCTAAACATTTCCGGATTATTTAAAACTTCCGGTGTTACCTGCATACTTGTTGCTTTAGATCTAGCTTCAATAACCTCTTTCAATGTTGATTTTTCAAAGTTTGCTGCACCTTCTACAGTTTTTACTAAATTAGGTATAAGATCAGCTCTCCTTTGATAATTGCTTTGTACTTCAGCCCATTTTGCATCAACTGTCTGAGATGCTTCTACAAATTTATTGTAGCTATTACAACCTGAACAACCTATCATACCAAAAATTAATAAGATTAGAAGTATTGCAATTGTTGATTTTTTCATATAATCTCCTTTTTAATTTGTTAAACTTCTGGTTGGTGCTGGAATTCTTCCGCCCCTCGAAACAAAATTTATTGCTCTTAAATTTCTTACCGGCATTATTGGTGCTTTTCCCAACAACCCACCATAATCGACATAATCACCAACATTTTTTCCATATGCTGGAATAATTCTCACTGCTGTGGTTTTGTGGTTTATCATACCAATTGCAGCCTCATCCGCAATAATTCCAGCAATAATATCAGCTGGAGTATCACCTGGTATTGCAATCATATCCAGCCCAACAGAGCAAACTGCTGTCATGGCTTCCAGCTTTTCTATAGAAAGATTCCCTTTCTCAGCCGCTTCTATCATGCCCTGATCTTCACTAACAGGAATAAAAGCACCGCTCATACCTCCAACAGATGAAGATGCCATTAGTCCAGCTTTTTTAACACAATCATTAAGCATTGCAAGTGCTGCAGTTGTACCAGGTGCACCAACATCTTCTACTCCCATAGCTTTTAATATATCGGCAATGCTATCTCCCGGAGCTGGTGTTGGTGCTAATGATATATCGACAATACCAAATGGAATCTTATGTTTTTCTGCTACTTTTCTACCTATCAATTCACCCGCACGTGTAATTTTAAATACAGTTTTTTTGATAACTTCTGCAAGTTCAATCATATTAACATTACCAGCATCCTTTATCGCCTGCAAAACCACTCCAGGCCCACTTATCCCAACATTTAAAGTAACTTCAGGTTCTGTAACTCCATGAAAAGCTCCAGCAACAAATGGATTATCCTCAACCGCATTGCAAAATACTACTAATTTCGCACATCCTATAGAGCCATTATCTCTCGTAAGATAAGCTGTTTCTTTGATAACATCTGCCATTAAATTTACAGCGTCTATATTAATTCCAGCACTTGTTGAACCAATATTCACACTAGAAACAACCCTTTTTGTTCTACTTAGCGCTTGTGGTATAGATTTTATTAACTCCATATCTCCAAATGAAAATCCTTTTTGCACTAGTGCTGAATATCCGCCTATATAATCAATCCCAATTTCTCCTGCAACCTTGTCTAAAACTTCTGCAATTTCAACAAATTCGGATGATGTAAATCCATCACCCACTATAGATATTGGAGTTAATGAAACTCTTTTATTGGCTATTTTAATTCCATATTGTCTTTCTACCTCTTCAGCATATTTTACATGGTTTGCACCATATTTCAATATCTTATCATAAATCTTTCTTTTTGTAACCTTTATATCTCCATCAGCACAGTCTTTTAAATTTATTCCCAATGTAACAGTTCTAATATCAAAATGCTCAATTTCAGTCATTTTAATAGTTTCAAGAATCTCACTAAAATCGTAATTCATTTTTTTCTCACAATTTTTTCTTAAATTCTATGCATATATTTAAATGTATCTTCATGCTGGATATATATTTTTATTCCCAGCTCTTGTGCTGTATTATTCATAACATTTTGAATCTCAGTTAAGTCTTTAGGTGAATTTGTAATATTGATTACCATAATTAAAGTAAAAAATTCTTGCATAATTTTTTGACTTACATCTTCAATATCAATATTATGATTACTCAATGCAGTTGTAATTTTTGCTAAAACACCAGGTTTGTTAACACCAAATGCCGTCAAGATTGCTCTCCCACTATCAATATTTTCTTTTTTTTCACGATGTTCCATTTTCTCTAATGTTTTTTGCAATGCACTTTTTACAAGTGTTGGAGATGCTTTTTCTCCTAATTCTTCCAGCACAATTGTTACAATTGATTTGATATCTTCATAATTTAAGTTCACTTTTTCACCTAAATTTTTTTATATTTGTTCATTAAAATATAAAAGTTTTTTTTCAATTTAAAATTAATTTGTATTTTATTAAATTCAAAATTTTTTTATCAATTTTTGGATAACTATGGAAATTTTACAAGCAACTCCCAACGATATTAAAATACTTGTAGAACTAGCAAACAGCATCTGGAATGAGTATTATATTAAAATTCTCAGCAAGGAACAAATCCACTACATGCTCAACTTGATGTATAACGAAAAACAAATTGCTTTCGAACTCGAAAATGATTTTACGTGGTTGCTTTTTAAAGAAAATGATATATTTATAGGATACGCATCATATAGTATACTAAATAACAAAAAATATAAACTTCACAAATTATACATTTCTCCAAAATTTCACGGCAAAGGATTTGGAACACAAGCAATTAACTATATTTTTGATGACATAAAAAATAAAGGCGGAATTAATGTTTCCTTAAACGTCAACAAAAATAATACATCATCAATTAAATTTTACGAAAAAGTAGGTTTTAAAATAGTTGACGATGTTGTGCTTGATATCGGCAACGGATTTGTAATGGATGATTATATCATGGAAAAAGATTTATAACTTATAATTTATGTATAGATTTATAACTAAAATAAAAGCATCATTAAAGATTATTCGTCCTTTAAATTGCATCATTGCAGGTTTTAGTATATTCCTCGCAGGTTACCTTTCAAATAATTATGATATCAAACTACCACAAATGCTGTTTTTACCAATAGCTGGAATTTTAGTAACTGCAGCAGGGAATATTATAAACGATATTTTTGATATTGAAATTGATAAAATCAATCGTCCTCAAAGACCTCTTGCTTCAAATATTCTGTCTGTCAAATTTGCTAAGTCTTACTACTCAATATTAGTAATTATTTCTATAATTCTATCATCTTATGTAAACATTTACGCATTAAGTATTGTAATATTTTCAAATATAATTATTTTCTTTTATTCTTATAGATTAAAATCTCTCCCATTAATTGGAAATTTTACAGTATCTTTTTTCACAGGTTTATCATTTATTTATGGCGGCGTTGCTGGAAATTATATACATCTTACCTTTTTGCCTGCATTTTTTGCTTTTTTAATAAATTTTATACGAGAGATAGTTAAAGATTGTGAAGATATTACCGGAGATAAAGAATTAAATTTAAAAACTTTTCCAATCCTTTATGGCACAAATAAAAGCATCAAATTAGCAAATATACTATTGGGAATTTTAATCCTTGCTTGTTATTATCTAATTTATATAAAACAATCAATTATTGTAACTTCAATTATCACTTTTATAATAATTTTACTTATATTTGTAATGCAAATTTTACAAAAAAATAAATTTACTCAAGCAAGTAAGATTTTAAAAATTTGTATGCTTATTGGAATCATTTCATTTTTAATAAAATAGGAGAATAAAAATGCGTATTATATTATTTGGCGCACCTGGAGCAGGAAAAGGAACTCAAGCAGCTTTTTTAGTTGAAAAATATCAAATTCCTCACATCTCAACAGGTGATATGCTTAGAGAAGCAGTTGCTAAAGGGACAGAACTTGGGAAAAAAGCAAAAGAAATAATGGATAAAGGCGAATTAGTTTCCGATGAAATTATTGTTGGTATCGTAAAAGATAAATTAAATTCACCTGAATGTCAAAAAGGTTTTATTCTTGATGGTTTTCCCAGAACAGTTCAACAAGCTAAAATGCTTGATGAAATCCTTAACGAACTTCCACAAGCTCCAACTTTTCTTGTTGTAATTACAGCTGATGATGAACAAATAGTAAAAAGATTAACAAGTAGAAGAGCCTGCAAAGCTTGCGGAGCTATCTTAAGTTTAGCCGAAATTACAGACCCAAATAAATGTCCAAAATGTGGTGCTGAAGGAACTCTTTATCAAAGAGATGACGATAAAGAAGAAACTATCAGAAAGAGATTAAATGTTTACCACAACACAACCAAACCAGTATTAGATTACTATGGAGATAATAAGAAAAAAGTTGTTGTTGATGGTATGAAATCCATCTCTGAAGTTACTAATGACATTTTATCACAGTTAAACGCTTGATAATTTAGTTTTTTTACATTAATTTTGTAACTACTTTTTTGCTCCGTGGTGTAATTGGCAACACGTCTGACTCTGGATCAGAAGACTCCAGGTTCGAACCCTGGCGGAGCAGCAAATAAACTCATTGTGCATCCGTAGCTCAATTGGATAGAGCAGCTGACTTCGGATCAGCCGGTTGGGGGTTCGAGTCCCTCCGGGTGTGCTAAATAAAATTCCTAAACAAACTACTTCTCATTCTTTTTCACATCTGCTTCCTTTTTTATCATTTCAAAACGACATAAAAATATTTTTTTATTATTCACTCTTAGCTCAGACGGTGTAAGCTTAAGCCCCTTGCGGCTTGTGCCAAGCCGCAAGGGGCAGCGGGCCGGAACGGCCCGCTGAAACTCTTTCTTTATCACCTTACAAAGAGCGGTGCTTTATGGCCTAAATATTCAAATCTTTCCAAAAAACGCGGCAGCTTACAAATGATGCGATTTTTTTTATAATATAACTGCATTCCCAATTATATCGTAAAATCAATTTTATCGTATTTACGAATATATTATTAAAAATTACCAATATATCGTATAGACAATTATATTGTAAATACAAGTATATTTTTTAGAAAAAGTCAATATACGAAAAATACAATTATATCGTAATTCCGAAAATATTTTAATATTTTTAAAGTTTGGTATTGATTTTGGAAAATTTTTAATCAATAGTTATATTGGTAGATGTATAATTGTTGTATGTCGTTGATATTATTATTTTTTGGGATTTATGCTTACACCGTCTGAGCTATAAATTTCAAAAATTAGAATATTTCTAAAATTTTCTTAATTTTATAATTAAAAATATAAATTTCAAGGTATAATATGACTAAAGAGCAAAAATTTTACAACTCTCTGCAAGATATTTTCATTGGAGCAAAAATAGAAGGACAAGGCGGATTTGTCAATTTAATGAGGATAAAATCAAATTATTATTCTAAGATTGAACAACTACTAAAGAAAGATATTGAAGAAGCATTAAAACAATATCCTTCTTTTAGGGACGAACTTTTTGATAAACTCTATTCCTTTTTCAACCGCTACTTTACCGAAAGTGGCTCAATCTATTTTAATTCAACGCCGTTTCATAACAATGTTTACGAAAAAGTATATACCGACGACAAAGATGTAATTTTGTTTTGGAAAACCCAGATGCTTTACTATGTAAAAACTGATAGAATTTTTAAAAGCATGCCTATTGAGTTCGATAACTATAAATTTTACTTTGATTCATCAACAATAGAGAACAAAAAAGCCAACGAAAAACGAAGTTTGATATACGAATTAAAGGAAGTAAAAGAAGATAAAACAATAGTTTTCAATGTTTATTATTCCGAAAAAGGAAGAGTTACTAAAACCGAAGACATACTCAAAGAGCTAAAGAAAAAAGAGATAAAGCTTGACGAAGAAACCCTAGAACGAGCATTTCGCATATTTGAAAAACAAAGCGAAGTAGATTTTTTTATCAACAAAAACGCAAAAGCATTTTTACAAGAACAGTTTAAATTATGGAGTTATCAATACTTTTGGGAAGGTGCCAAGGAATGGACAGCCGATAGAGTTAACGAATTGCAAATATTAAAAGACATTGCATTTAAGATAATTGACTTTATCTCTCAATTTGAAGATGAACTTGTAAAGATATGGAACAAGCCGAAGTTTGTGAAGAATGCCAATTATGTAATTACTTTAGATAGGTTGTCAGATCAAATAATAGAGAAAATATTAAATCATAGTAATATAGAAGAACAAATCGAAGAGTGGCAAGAGCTTGGAATTGTTGATAACGATTTTGAAATAGAAAATATATTTGAGAACTCTGAAAATAAAATTAATAATACTTTAGATTTATTTTCAAAAGAAACGTTAATAGAGAATGGCTTAATAAGCTCTGGTTATCATCTGCCTTATAATCCTAAATTAGTTGAAAGAGCTAAGGAACTGAGGAAAAATATGACTGAAGCCGAACGAAAACTATGGAATGAATATTTAAGAAATTTTAAGTATAGAGTTTTAAGGCAAAGACCGATACATCATTTTATAGTAGATTTTTATTGTCCAACATTAAAATTGGTTATTGAAATAGACGGAGATCAACATTATACAGAAGATGGCAAAGCGTACGATGAAGAAAGAAGAAAAATACTGGAAAGCTACGGATTAAGAGAAATAAGGTTTAGAAATAAAGAGGTATTGAATGAGTTTGAAAGAGTTTGTAAAGCGATAGATGGGATCTACCCTGTATCCCTTGATAAAGAAGTTGAAATCCCCCCTGTATCCCCCCTTATTAAGGGGGGAATTAAAGGGGGGATAAAAAAACAGTTCCTTCACCTTCCCATAGATACTAAATACTTCAAAGACCTTGAACCGGAAATACTAAGCCAATTTGAAGATTTAGACAACTCGCTTGATGGCTGGCTGATAAAAAGTGAAAACTATCAAGCATTGAATACGATTTTACCAAAATTCAAAGAAAAAGTGCAGACCATTTATATTGATCCGCCGTTTAATTTGGATTCATCCGATCAATTTCTTTACCGCACAAACTACAAAGATGCCAACTGGGCAACCTTGCTTGAAAATAGGTTGAGAATAGCAAGAGAATGGCTAAATGAAAAAGGAAGCATTTTTGTAAGATGCGATTACAACGGAAATTGGATTGTCAGATGCTTGTTGGATGAGATTTTTGGAAAGGAGAATTTTAGGAATGAGTTAATTGTTAGAAGATTTAAAAAGAATGTAATGGAGAAAGAAATTAAAAAACTACCTGAAGGGTTGGATACTATTTATCTATATTCAACGAGTGAAAAGTTTTCATACATAAATCCTTACAAATTAAAATCTGAAAAAAGGGAAGGATTTTGGAGACATATGGGAGATTCCTCTGGGCAGGGTTCTCCCAAAATATTTTTTGGTAAAGAGTTGGCACCTCCTAAAGGAAAACACTGGAAGTATTCACAGGAAAAAATAAATCAAATGATAGATGAAGGAAAACTTATATTAGAATGTCGTAATTGTGGTTATATTCACGATAAGAGTAAGGGATTATGGCAAGGATGCCCAGAATGTGGAATTGATGATCTAATACCAAAATACTGGGTAGAAGAAAAAATAGAAGAAGTTTTGGATTCAAATTGGAGTGATATTTATGGATATTCAACAACCTGGGATTTTCCAACCGAAAACTCCGAAACCCTTCTCAAACGTGTCATAGAATCCACATCCAACAAAAACGATTTAATAATGGACTTCTTTTTAGGAAGTGGCACCACAACCGCAGTAGCCCATAAACTTGGCAGAAAATGGATTGGCGTAGAAATGGGAGAGCATTTTTACTCTGTGGTTTTGCCAAGAATGAAAAAGGTTTTGGCCTATGATAAATCAGGGATATCAAAAGAAATAAAAGAATATCAAGGCGGTGGGTTTTTCAAATACTACGAGCTTGAGCAATACGAAGAAGCACTTGCTAATACCGTTTACGAAAATCACGATATGTTTATAATCCAAAACAAAAATCCTTATGAACAATATGTTTTTATGAAGGATGAAAAGATGCTTAAAGCTTTAGAAATTGATTACGAAAATAATAAAGTAAATGTAGATTTAAGCAAGTTGTATAAGAACATTGATATTGCAGAAACTTTATCTAACCTT
>Ga0208461_1000799_pt1 | contig 29866 bp, 27 predicted proteins | sample AD_JPNTR4_MetaG_FD_184448 | JGI IMG/M metagenome (GOLD analysis project Ga0208461, IMG submission 184448) | Active sludge microbial communities of municipal wastewater-treating anaerobic digesters from Japan - AD_JPNTR4_MetaG (SPAdes) (version 2) | ecosystem: Engineered > Bioreactor > Anaerobic...
ATGCCCTCCATTGCAAGGATCTGCATATGGATGCTATTGCAGCGGTGGTCATGGGAGGAACCCTTCTGACCGGCGGTGTAGGTTCCATAGGAGGATCCATCATGGGAGTCCTGATTCTGGGCACCATACAGACTATCATCAATTTCCAGGGGACCTTGAGCTCCTGGTGGACCCGTATTGTTGTAGGTATCCTTATCTTTGCTTTTATATTGATGCAAAGTCTCCTAAATCAGCCGGTGAGGATGATGGGTAAAAAAGAAAAAACAGTAAAAAAGGCAGCGTAGCACAAAAAGCTCTTTCAAAACCCGTATAGTCCTAGTCCCTATACACATGGACCTGGCTGTACGGGCTTTTATTTTTGTATCTTAATGATGAGCCAACTCACAAGAACCTCATTTGACTCAATTACATTTAGTATTACATTTAACAGGGAGGAATCCCATGAATTATCGCCTGGAAAAATCTGCTGAGTTCATATTTGAACTCCCCCCTACCGGTCCCATGCAGGTTCCCCTTAGGCTCTATACCACCGAGGGGATGCTTACACAGCTTTTAGTAGACCAATCGATAGATCAGCTGATGAATGTGGCGAGCCTCCCCGGCATTTACCGGTATGCCCTGGGCATGCCCGATATGCATCAGGGCTTTGGATTCCCCATCGGCGCGGTCGCTGCCTTTGACATCTATTCAGGCGTCATTTCTCCCGGCGGCGTCGGTTTTGATATTAACTGCGGGGTACGGCTTTTACGAACCGGACTGCCCCGATCAGCCATAGAGGACCGCCTCGATGACCTGGGGAGACAGCTCTTTTCCCTGGTCCCGAGCGGGGTGGGCTCTACGGGACACCGTTCCTTCAGCAAAGCAGAGATGAAAAAGCTCCTTAGCGAGGGAGCCCCCTGGATTATCAAAGAAGGCTTTGGCCTAACCTCTGACCGACTTGCCATGGAAAGCCAGGGCTGTCTCAAAGCCGCCGATGCGAGCCTTGTGAGCGAATATGCTATAGAACGGGGGATGGATGAACTTGGGACATTGGGGGCGGGGAACCACTTCCTTGAGGTGGATTATCTCGAAACCATTTACGATACGGAAGCTGCCGCAGCCTTTGGGCTCTGCGAAGGGGATATTGTGGTTTGGATACACACGGGCTCCCGGGGGCTTGGTCACCAGGTAGCAACCGATTACATCAATCTGTTTAAGAAAAAGATGGAACAGTACCGGATACCCCTGTATAACCATGAGCTGGCTGCCCTGCCCTATACAAGCAGCGAGGGCCGCCAGTATTTTTCAGCCATGGCTGGGGCAGCCAACTATGCCTGGGTAAACCGGCAGCTTATCACCCACCAGGTACGGACTGCGTTTTTAGAGGTCTTTCCTGACCTGCTTAAGCACCGGTCCATCGATCTTGTCTATGATGTGGCCCACAATATTGCAAAGGAAGAACTGCATGGGGGCAAGAAGCTTCTCGTACATCGCAAGGGAGGTACCCGGGCCTTTCCGCCGGGGCATCCTGAACTTGAGGGGCCCTATGCCCAGTTTGGACAGCCCGTGCTTCTGCCGGGGGATATGCAGCGGGGCAGTTACATTCTCATCGGTACCGAAGCCAGCATGGATGAAACCTTTGGCAGTACGGCCCACGGGGCGGGCCGCCGCCTGAGCCGGAACGAGGCGGTGCGGCGTTACCAGTTTGAAGATATCAGCCGTGACATGGCCCGGCATAACATAAAGCTCTTAGCGGCGGATAAAAGGGTAGCCAGGGAGGAAGCCCCCGGAGCCTACAAGGATGTGGATGAGGTAGTAAGACCAATTGTGCAATCAGGTATAGCCCGATCTGTGGCCCGCTCCCGGCCCCTCTTGGTTATTAAGGGGTAAAAACGGAGGGGCATGCTTGCCCCTCCCCGTTAAACAGAGCCCAAAGAAATGAGGCCGGCGGCTCCCAGGCCCGGTCTCCATAGCCTCCTGCCATAAGCCATGCCGAAGGTATATGCCGTTCTCTTAAAAAGGTATAGACAAGGAGATCTCGCTCGACACAGGTATCCAAAGACAACTGCAGATCTGAAGTGGAAGGCAGTTCATCCTTTTCATAGGGATCAGCTCCATCAACCACAATGGCAAGATCAGGCAACCTCTTCCTGGACAAAACCTCAAGCTTTTTCAGGCCCGCTTCAAGCTGTTCCACATAGGAACCTTGTTCCTCCCTTGAAATGGGAAGCTCCACATCAGAGGGGATAAGGGGAGCCCGGCCGGGGACAGCCCGGGAAAGGGTTTCCGCATCCAGGGGCCAGGATGAAGCCATGTGAATGGAAAGGGTCAAAATTGATGGGTCCTCTGAGGTTAATTCAGCGGTGCCATCGCCCTTATGGGCATCCAGATCTATAATCCAGATTGATGAAACCAGTCCTTCTGACTGAAGCCGCCTTGCGCTTATGACAATATCATTTACAAGACAAAAGCCTGCACCGGCATCGCGCCTTGCATGATGCATACCGCCCCCGAGGTAAAAACAGGAATCGGGCTGTATAAGGGCAAGGCGGGAGGCAAGATAGGTTCCCCATACCTGGCGTAGAATAGTACTAAAAAGTCCGGTAAGGGGCTGCGAAGCAAGATCCGGGCGGTACCGTCTGGGCTGCCCCCGTTCATCAATCAACTCATAGGTCTTAATAAGTTCAGCCTCAAGCCCGTCACCGAAAAGGGCTGACACGTACTCTCTGCTGTGTACCCGTTCCAGATCTTCTCGGCCTATATAACGGTAACTTTTTGGGATTTCCAGCAATTCCGCCGCGGTCTTAAGATTAAGCACTTCTCTTGTTTTATCCGGACATTTTTCCTGCAGGTACTCCAGCACCGCCTGAGAACGCCGATCCCGGATAGGAATCTCTATGCCATAATCGGGGAAGTGCATATCCAGTAAAGGGTCGTACAGTAACACCATACCAGTATTATCTCATTGGTTCTTTTTTCTGCTGAAGTTTTTGGAATCATACTCATCGGAGCCGATCCAGAGATCAACCTTGGTTCCTTCTGTCGTTCTGGATACATATCCATGTTTAATCTGCCATCCAATAAGGTTCAGCCGGGCAGCGCTGATTGCATCAGTCCCCGCCATAGTTCCATAATAGTCAGATAATTCCGGGCGTACCTTCGGGTTTAAATCTTGTTCCATCTTTTTTAGTTCAGAATCACTCCGCTGAATATCATCCATTGCCGACAGATGCAATCCATCCGTTTCGTTATGAAGTGAAATTACCATACGGGAAGGAGATTGCTCCATGATATAATTGGTAATCTCACTTACCAGATGAACAATAATTTCTTTATGCTGCATTGTATCACCTCTTTTTTATATTAGCTTTAATCCATTCGGATATTGCAAATATAAAGGTTGCAACTAACCCACCTGAAAATCCGTTATTATAAAGTACAAGGCCACCATGCCATACCGCAGTTCGTTCTACAAGTACCAAATGAAGAAATCCAGCAATGATTCCCGGCACAATACCAAACTCACCAGCAATTGGAGCAAGGGTAGTACCGAATAGTAATGCAAGGAGCGGCCCTGGTGCGGTAGGAGATTTACCAGAAATGAGCGTTGCTGCGAGAATACCTGATACAACGGGCCAGACATTCTTTAGATGCTTACCGAATGTTCCAAAACCAATAATTGTAAAAAGGGCTCCAATAACCGGGCCATTAAATACGGCGCCAATGCTCATAACATATATTGAGCCAGCGAGTCCAAGGAGTCCCGCATTAAGCATGGCCGCCCCTGGAGATACCAGATCTGTAAAATCCGCTGGCAGACGGCCTGAAAGCTTTAGTATTGCCCTTACACCGGTAACAGACTTTTTTATTCCATCTATAGATATCCCTATAATTATTAATACTAAAGAAACAACTGGAATGATTGCTGTTAAAATTAAGGAGAACGTTGTATTCCATTCAACTTGAATTGATAATTCCATTCCCATTGCAGTAAACAGGGATGCGATGAATAGGCCAAGAAAACCACAGGAAAAACCAACATTATAAAGATTATAACCTTCATGGAGCCGCAACATGGCGATTGCCAGAGAGGGTAATAAGACTCCAACCATCATCCCTAGAAGAAGACCAAGAAGTATTGCAACCAGAGGGTGCAGACCAGGAATATTGGCTACATAACTTGTTATGGGACCGAAAGCTGTCCCAAAAAGAGCTATGATCAGATAATTTTTAAATGATTTTCCCGCTAATTTTGCCGCTACATAGACACCAAACACAATGGGCGCGGTATTAACAGGGGTTTTACCAAAAAAACTAAAGCCAATGATGGTCATTATAGAAGCAAAGGTTGGTCCAGAAAGGGAAACTCCAGCCAATTGAATGACCAGAAGTCCTAAAAAACCCATTATAGAAACATTTAATAAAACAGCTCCTACGCCACCTATGCTGGAAAAATCACTTATGAGCCTGCCAGGATGGGTTAGGATATTATAATACCCATATAAAACATCCAAAGGAGGCTCAGTTAAAAATGCCAGGACAGATAGGATACAAATAATGCTTAATACAACAAAAAAAAGCGGATTTCGGTCATTCATGTACAACGGACTCCCCTTTCATGGACGAACATGATACACCTGATAAACTCCATCCAGCCCCTTAAAAGCATGGGTAGATCGATAGACCCGCGGCACATATTTTCGGAGCAGCCTCTTATGTTCCGAAGGGGCGAATACATGCTCCGAAAGAATGATTTCGTTTGGCTGAGCAATGGCCTGTATCCGGGCGGCCATATTTACCGTAGTGCCAAAATAATCGAGCCGATTGTTCAGGGTAACCAGAATGGTCGGACCTGAGTGGATTCCAATTTTTACCTCTATCCGTTCCTTTTCTGGACGGTTCTGATAATAGGAGCGCAGGGTCTGCTGTGCTTCGATAGCCGCAATAATAGCATGACGGCCATCGACAAAGGAGCCCATCACCGCATCTCCGATGGTCTTTACAGGAATCTGGTTTTCATCTGCCAGTTTATATACATCAATATGAAAGACTCCCTGTTCATCGCTTTGTTCAAGATAGGCTCTAAGTACCGATGCGGCATCCTGGTGTTTTGTCTGGACTAGGGTATTTGAAAGTGTCATGAATAAGCCTCCATAGATAGTATAACATTCCTAACATGGGTGATGCACTGCCCAGTAATCATCCATCCTTTGGCCAGGATTCAAACAGGTCCTTCACTGTTTTCAGGAAACCGTCTGCACCCTCACCATCCATCACCCGGTGATCGAAGACAAAGGATAGATATACCATGGGTTTAATAGCGATTGCATCGCTACCATCTGCAGTCTGGACTACCACGGGACGTTTCTGCATGGCACCGATTCCCAATATTCCTGTGTGGCCCTCAACGATAACCGGGGTTGCAAACAGGGAGCCTCCCGTACCGTGGTTGGTTATAGAAAAGGTCGCTCCCCTGACATCATCCACCGTAAGGGCCCGGTTTCGGGCCCGATCAGCCAGGTTCTCGATACGGCTCGCCAGTTCTTTAAGGGATAACCGGTCCGCATTACGAATTACCGGTACTATAAGCCCTTCAGATCCCAGGGCTACGGCCATACCAATATTGATATCCTCATGGTACTCCATTCCATCATCGGTCCAGGAGGCATTAACCAGGGGATGTCTGAGAAGGGCATGGGCTGCAGCCTGAATAAAATAGGCGGTCAGGGTAAGTCGTATTCCCTCTCGGGCAAAGGCATCCCGGTGCATCGACCGGTGCTGAAGCACCGCGCTGAGGTCAGCTTCCATGACGGTCAGCACTGGAGCAGAACTATGCATGGACCGGAGCATCCGTTCGGCAATCCGTTTCCGGCCCGTAGAATGGGGTACCACGTTTGATGTCCGGGTGGATATTGATGGGACCGCTTTATGGTTCTGTTCCAGATAGTCCAGTATGTCCTGCTTCATTATCCGGCCGCCCAGGCCCGTACCATGGATTTTAGCCGGATCAAGACCATGGGTTCTGATGAGCTTTCGGGCCAGGGGCGAAAGAAAGCCCGCTGTTTTTTGGATGCCTTCACCACCAGGGGGTATCTGGGATTGTGGATTCACCTGGTGTAGCGGAGCAGGTTGGTTTTTAGAGGACGCCCCTGCATTTGGACTGGGTGCAGAGATGGGCTTAGTTCCCGTTGCACCTTGCTGGTCCCGATCAGAAGCTGTTTGTTCCGTTTCCAGATTGATGAGGGGAGAACCCACCTGAACGAGGTCACCCTCCCGTACCAGGATATCCTTCACGGTACCCGCTATGGGGCTGTTGAGCTCTGAGACCACCTTATCCGATTCAAGTTCCATTAGCCCCTGGTGCTCTGTAACCCGCTCCCCAACCGCTACCAGAAGTTTTCCGATTGTAAGTTCCTCTACCCCCTCCCCCAGACGGGGGGCACGGATTGTCTGTATCATACAAGGGTCTCCTTACCAAAGGGCTGGGAATCGAGCCGGCATGGCTTCATGCAGAATTTCATAGGCTCCATTAAAAATAGTTTCCCGATTTGGTTTCGACCAGTAGTCTCCGTCGGATCCATAGGCTGGCCGGTGGGGGGCTGCGGTGAGGGTCCGCGGCGGGGAATCGAGCAGTTCATAACCGCCCTGGACTTCCAGAATTTCCCTGAGCATATAGGCACTGGCCCCACCGGGCACATCCTCATCAACCACGAAGAGCCGGCTTGTTTTTTTCAGGGATTCATGGATCATACCGCGGAGATCAAAGGGGAGCAGGGACTGAATATCAATCACCTCAGCTTCAGCCCCGCAACGGGCCAGGAGGTCCGCCGCTTCCATAACGGGCCGGACCGCAGCCCCATAGGTTACAAGGGTGATGTCCTTTCCCTCACGAAGTACCTCACAGACCCCAGGGGGAAGGCAGATATGGGCCAGATTTTCAGGCAGCGGTTCCTTTCGGCGATACCCATTCAGCACCTCTATAATGATGGCACTGTCATCGGAAGCAAGCATGGCGTTGTAGAATGCGGCTGCCCTGGTAAAATCCCGGGGCACCAGGAGATACATTCCCCGAATAAGATGTAAAATGCCTCCCATGGAAGAGCCCGAATGCCAGATACCCTCCAGACGGTGTCCCCGGGTACGGATGATGACCGGTGCTTTCTGGGAACCCGCGGTCCGCCAGTACAGGGAAGCTAGATCATCCGAAAGGAGCTGGAGAGCATAGAGCAGATAATCCAGATATTGAATTTCTGCTATGGGCCTAAAGCCCCGGAGAGCCAGACCTATGGCTTGACCCACAATGGTAGCCTCCCGGATCCCCGTATCGGTCACCCTGAGCGCACCGTACTTTTCCTGGAGGCCATGGAACCCCTGATTCACATCCCCCAATTGCCCCATATCTTCTCCAAAGGCAATAATGCGTCTATCCCGGGCAAGGGCGGCATCAAAATAATCGTGGATGATTTCAAAGCCCATCCGAAGAGGAGGGTTCTCCCCATACTCAGGCTGAATTTCGGTGATATTCAGGGCGGCCCCTTTGCCTTCAGCATATAAATAGGATCCATACACTTTTGACCGCTTAGCCTCAAGTTTCTGGTAGAGTTCCCGGATCGGACGAATATCAGGGTTATTGTCAGCGTGGTCAGCTTCTGAGCCTGATATATTAGCTTTTCTGAACAGCAGCGCTTCATAGAGCGCCGCTGCAATATCCCGGAAGGCTGGCGAATCCTGCGCTTCCAGAGTGTCTGCACTAAGTCCCGCGGCTTTTAAGACCCTGAGAGCTTCTTCTTTTACCTGTAAAATAGGCTTCCGATACTCCTCATAGGCAAGCCGCCGTTCCTGTTCTACAAAGGCCTGTTCTTCAGCTTCAAGCTGTTCAAGCTCTGCACTCACCGCCATGTTCTGTTCAAGCAGGTACCGCTTGAACTGGACGATGCAATCATATTCTGCTTCCCAGGCTAGCCGATCCGCATCTTTATATCGTTCATGGGAGCCCGAAGTGGAATGCCCCAGGGGCTGGGTTAATTCGGTTACATGAACTAAGGCTGGTACATGATGCTGTCGGGCCTCTGCGCTGGCGGCCTTAAAGGTTTCACAGAGGGCAGGATAGTCCCAGCCCCGGACTGAATAAAGATCAAAGCCCCGGTCACAGGTTTCTCCTGGACAACTGGTACGCTGAAACCCCGCCAGGGCTGCATGGATATTTTCTTTTACCATCTGAAAACGGTTCGGTACTGAAATACCGTAGCCGTCATCGTATACCGTTATTACCGCCGGGACCCGGAGCACCCCGATGGCATTCACCGATTCCCAGAACAGCCCCTCCGCAGTGGATGCATTCCCTATGGTGACCCACACCACCTCATTTCCATTCCGGGAAAAGCCGCGGCTTGCGGGTCCCTGGGGTCCTAGCTGGCGGTATAAAAGGGATGCGTAGGCCAAACCTACAGCCCGGGGCATCTGGGATGCCGTAGGAGACAGGTCCGCTGCAGAATTGTACCGATCAGTCTGGTCGAGCCAATTTCCATCCAGGTCAAGCAGCCGGGTTGCAAAGTGGTTATTCATGCTTCGGCCCCCGGTTTGCACCTCATGAGCAGGGTCTGTGTCGCCATACAACTGAGCAAAGAATTGCCGGACCGTAAGCAGACCGAGGGCAAACATCAGAGTCTGATCCCGGTAATACCCGGAGCGCCAATCCCCCTTTTCAAAGGATCTAGCTATAGCAAGTTGTACAACCTCTTTACCGTCACCAAAGATGCCGAATTTAGCCCTGCCATTCAGAACCTCCCGCCGTCCCACAACCGAGGCAATCCGGGAACGGAGGGCCAGCCGGTAATCATCGATACACATAATTATAATGATAGTCATTTATATATTACTATTCAAGTAATGTATAATCATCTGGATGGTCTGCTTGCAGCTGCCACTCTTTTACAGTAGCCTGAGTGTTATGAAAACCATTGTTTGTTATGGAGATTCCAATACCTGGGGAGCGGATCCTGCCACCGGGGGCCGTTTTGACCACCGGACCCGCTGGACAGGACGGCTCAAGGAACTGTTGAACAGAGGAGCCGATCCTGAGAATCCGGCTTACTGGATAGTAGAAGAGGGGCTTAACGGACGCACCACCTGCAGGGAAGACCCCATAGAGGGGGATAAGAACGGCCTGCGGCAGCTACTACCGATACTGCAGAGTCATACGCCATTGGACCTGGTCATTATCATGCTGGGGACCAATGACCTTAAGATCCGCTTTAACCCCACCGCATATGACATCGCCCGGGGAGCCCAGCTGGTTGCAAAGGCAGCCCAGCGGTCCGAGGCTTTCCCGCCAGGAGCAGAACCCAGGGTGCTCATGATCTGTCCTCCCCATACGGCAAGGCTGAGCTACTTTAAACCAATCTTCGGTGACTGTGGTGAAATATCCCGGCAGCTTGCCCCCCGGTATCGTCAATTTGCCAAAGAGATTGGGGCCAATTTCCTGGATGCGGGGGAATACATCCGTTCCAGCGACCTTGATGGCATCCACCTGGAAGCAAGCGAACACGCAAAACTTGCCGAGGTGGTTGCACAGAAGGTCCGGGAAATTCTGCAACCCTAGCGGGCAGCAGGGATCATGGGCGCATTCATGTTACTATACAGCCGCTTTCCGTTCCATATTTTTTTCATGAAGGGCTTGCTGGATTTCATGCATCCGTGTACCAGTCAGTTCATAGAACTGCATGGCAATAAGAGAAGCGACCCAGCCTAAAATCGGTAATCCCAAAAACAAAATCATTCCAACCCAAAAGAGAGCCGGCGTAGCAGGTGTGTCAACCAATCGTTGCAACATCATCAACGAAAGAGAAGATAGTCAGAACAATTACTGTATTCACCCATTAGGGATTCAGGGTTATTGTTTCCATGGCTATCCTCTATTAAGAAGATAAACAGTGGTTTATACTAACCTAATCATACAGAATGTTCTGGACTTTATCTATTATTTTTTACGCCCAAAGTTAAAACCGCTGTTTTTTCTGGAATAAGGCTCTTTATCCAGAAATACAGAGAATCGTAACAGTCTATTGTATATTAGTCGCCCCATGTTTATTATGGGGAAACTTACAATAAAGCCTCTACCAATAACTGGTAATATTACCTTTATCGTCCAGAATAAATCCTTGTACTGTTAATTTTGTATCTGCGGCAAAGGTTTTAGTATAAGGAACCCATTTGTCATCAACAAATCTATAAAGAGTATACGTACCCTTTTTCATAGTCAATGTAACCAGATGATTCATATCACAAGCTACTAAAATCTTTCCCTGAGGAGCATTATCAAACCAACGGATCCACTTTGGACGCTCAACAGTTATCCCTCCAGGAAGATCAAAATAACCATTCGGCTCATATATAGCTACTAGCTGACCATCTGGATTCCATTCTGCGACATTAGGAATAGGTGGATAGCCATCTGGACCCATGCGCCAAGAAACCCCTGCCGGCAAAGGCAATTCAGGGAAATTATCTAAAAATGGAATGCCATGATAGGACTCCATTGCTCCAGATTCATAAAAAGTAAATTCATTGATAATGCCCCAATAGTTTGGGTCTTTACCCTTAGAACGCCAATATTCTATATAATCCCCTTTTTGTCTATGTAGTACAGACTCTTGCACTTTTTCATTATCATAAAGAAAAACGTGAACCTTCCCAGGGACCCCAGGCAAGGAAACCCAAATACTAAAATCAGAATCCCTAGTAGGCGTAAAAACATCAATTGTTAATTGCATAGGACTGCCTGTTGACTTGTAAAAATTAATATAATCACAGATCACCTTATCCCCAGACCCATTTGGAAAATAGTAAATTCTGCGTGAGGAAAAAGGATGTATACCATTTTTTGATAAAACTGAACCCAATATATCAAAAACACCAAGGCTATCCTTGCGGGGATCAAAAACAGGGAAAGTACTCATAACCTCACCCATCGCTTGCAAACGAGCCTTCGGTAGACGATCTACCCCATTATAGATCAAGTATTCTAGTATCTTTTCCAGAGAAAAATTAGTAGCATCCTTTTCCAATACCGTATCTGGCACTAGTTCACTAGTCTGTATCTTCCCATCTCCATTAATATCTAAAGCAACATTTCCTGCTACTAATCCCTTGGCTTTATCTTTATACAACAAAACACCTTGTAGCATTCGTGTAGCAAGAGCAGCGGCAGATACACGCTCCTTAACAACCAGGTGGGCCTGACGAATCCCACTATTGCTTCCGTCTGCGGCTTCAGGATGATCATTTAACCATTGCTCCATCCATGTCCTAATCTGGAGGGGTTGTTCTTCTAACGAAAACTGTGCTGGCTTCATTTGGTCTCGCACAGCATCATATGTAAGGATTTTCCCATCAGGGAATAAAGCAGACAAACATGCACCTGTTCTTATATCTATAGTAATTTTTGTTCCTGCAGGCAGATTGACCACCCCTGATTTACCAGAGATTTGCAAACCAACATCAATAGTAAATTGGGCTTTGCCGTCAGCAACTGTAACTGTAGGTGTGGGCTGAGTATTCCAGTCCCATGGAGGCAAAATTTTATTTAACACAACTGGATAGCCTAGAAAATATGAATTTACAGGAATAATACCAATAACAGTCTTTCCATCAGCACCATATTGATACTGTTGAACACCAGGTATTATATTGCCATACAAAACCTTGTTTTCTTCATAACACAGTGTTACTAATCCTTCTTTGAAATAAATATTTGGTAAATCTCCTGACCAAAGACCTTTTTCTGGTCGGCTTGGATTATAAGCAACTACATTCTTCCCTTGAATAATTCTGCTTTGTGACAAAACTGCTGCAGTTAGCACTGTTCCTGGCCAGCTATATGCAATTTTTTCTCCCGGCATAAAGACAAGGCCAGTAGTTACATCTGTATATTTATCGGATAGCGTTGCCTTAGTTACAAAGCCATTTGGCAGAAGCTCAATGTTAACATTCCATGGCTCCACAATGGTTGCTTTACAAGGCACACCATTAATGACCGTATCTTTTGCTAACTGAACACCTGCTAAGAAAAACCCTTCTGACGACAAATACAATTCTACAGGAGTATCTTTGCCGCCACGAACTGGAATTCCATTTAAAACAGTATCACTAGGCATATAGCCCCTAAGGCTTCCCCATGTCGATATAGACAATCTTGATCCTGCGGGGAGGATAAGCCCTTTACTTACCACTAAAGGCTGATCTATAACACCAGTCGCTATAAAATCTCCACTGGTATAAGTAAAATCCTTCAAAAATGGCAACAACTTAGATAAAGCAAAATCAAATTCAGAGATATCCCCCGGCTTGTTTTTGTTTAGATAAGTCAAATATTCAGAATAGGTTATCACCCCATCTGTCTTACCACCATCAACATCTGCGGCTTTAAGATCATTATATGCTTTTTTTTCCGCAGGGATCTTTGACTTTGAATCAATTTCAAAATCATTTTGAGATAGTTGAAAGAAATTCGTAATTACAGTTTTTGTATCAATTTGTTGAGCATAAAGCATACCGCATAATGTTAATCCAATAAGAACTATGAGCTGTTTATTCATAATTTACTCCTCTTTTGGAACACTCACTCGTGCATTTCGCAAATTGTGAAAGAGTTGTGGCTCTTTTGATACCATTTTATTGCTTTCAATCGCAGAATACAATCGAGCAAACAGTGTTTCTCGCTTCTTTTTTTGTGCCCGCCATGGATTGCAACGGCATTCGGACGCTGGCTAACATTTTGCCCCTGCCCCGGTTTTTTAAAGATGTAGTTAAGCCCCTCTCCTTGTAACCATTGCGGGTAGTTTGTAGTCGTTCCGCGAATAAAGCTCCCGGCCGGTCCACCGTCCCAGGATATCTTTCGATATTCCTGTCCTACTCGAATCGATGCGGAACATCCAGCTCATTAATGCCTAATGATACAAGCTCGACAAGTCGCCGTGCATCGTCATAGCAAGCCTTATAACTACCAGGATACGCAACATATTCCCAACAGTAAAGGTTCCCATCGTCGTTATAGCGCAGACGTTCAATCAGGCGGCCATACTCATCGAACTCCTCTCGTTCATGCTCCCTGAAAGAAAGTGCCTCGATGATTGCGACTACATTGAATTCCACTCTCGTTTGGTGTTCATCCATAAAGTATTAGTACGAGCAAAACTTCTATTTATAAATTTTTCGTCACGGGCTTCTAGCAGTACTAAGTTGCAAGCAGACTCGATATGGCCAAACACAATCCCGGAGACGTCCTAAACTGCGATTGGAATCCTGTTATCAGTTGCCAGCGCTATCCAACCGGATGTGCCCATTCCTGGTACCTCGACGGTATATTCCCCTGGCAACAGAGGCTAGGCAACATCCCCGCCGGCGTCGATCCGACAGCTTCATATGCCTTCCCTGGCCGGTTCTGTGCAGAGTCGCTCAAGCCCAAAAACGGCATCGTCGGCGTCGTCAAGCACGGCGACCTCTTTTATAAAGCCCACTTGGACGCGCTTATCCATCGCGTACTGGACCTTGTGGACGAGGTGGCGCCTAAGAAGCGAGTCAGCCCCAAGTATGTGCTTTGGACCAAGCGTGCGGCCCGCATGGCCGCGATCCTAGCCGAGTGCTACCCCGCAGGGCTTCCTTCCTATCTTGCCGCCTCAATCTCGGTGGAGGATAAGGCCGCCCTACCCCGCATCGACGAGCTCATGGCTTTCAAAGTCGTAAAGATCTTGGGTCTGAAACCGCTCCTAGAAGGCCTAAGCATCCGCGGTAAGCTCAAGGACATATCCTGGGTCATCCTGGGATCCGAAACCGGGGCAGGTGCGCGCCCCGTGAATCACGACTGGGCCAAACGCATCCGGGACGAGGTAAAGTCGGCCGGCATCCCTTTCTTCATCAAGCAGTTGGGCACTTCGCACAAGGTATAGTATCAGGAGCTCGACGGCATTACCTGGTCAGAATTTCCCGCTGGCTTCGTGAAATGATAGAGGGGCAATTGACCTTACTCACACTGTTCCCGGTAAGCGGCATACAGGCTCGGAAGGTCATTTTGTTTAAGCAAGGATCGGAGATTACCCTGCAAAAGCTTCCAGGAATACGAGGGCGACCTGACACCCAGAAGCCGGCAGGCTTCGGTCGGGGTCAGACCGCGGACGTACACAAGGGTCGCCAGCTTCGCCTGGAGTGGTTCGAGCTTGGCCAGGCACTCGTTCAGACCTTCAAGAAGGGTGGATCGATAGACCTGCAACAACACCGGATTGCCCGCTCGTTCAGATGCGGGAATTTCGAATTCCTCACGTGGTGTGCTCTCCAAACGCAAGCGCTTCAGCTGCGTTTTATTTAATTTTATTACAGACTTATTGTAAACCCTTGGCACTTGCCGAAGCACTGCTTTATACAGGTACGTACTGTATCGGGCCTTACCTTTATAACTAAAGCTCTTATCCATGGCTTTACGAACTTGACTATTTATAACATGCTCTGCCGCTTCCTCGGCAATAAATGGCAAGTTATTCATAGCTGGATAATTCATTTTTATAATATGCCGTGCTACCGCCTTGCTGTACTCCCGATAATAAGTATAAATGAAACTCGCCAAATCCTCGGGCGTACAGCCTGGAGACGCGAGCAACATTTTAAAAATCGCATCTATTTGTTTAATATTCATGATTATAAGAATATAGGAGTTCTATATGGATTTTACAAATTTACTTAACGAACTTAGGTCAGGGTCCCTTACTTCAATCTCGGCTGAGACTCTCACCAACGAACTGCCTTTAGCACTTGGTAACGCCGACGAAGAGATCGCCGAACGAGCTGCCCTGGCTGCCTACTACGCCTCGATTCTGCCCGAACCCGTGTCCATACCATATTTCGAAGAGCTCCTGGTCAACCCCGCTGCGGAAACCCGCGAACGGGTGCGCGGGCGGTTATGGTGGGTACAGCTCAACCGAACGGCCGCTTTAAATGGCGACAATCCAGTCCCCGTAACCGAACTCGCCGAAGCCATACTCATACGCGAGCAGAGCTCCTTCGCCAGATTGCTCATCTTCGCTTTTTTGAAGACATGGCCACTCCGGGCGGCCATTTTCCCCTTCCTGGGATCCCGCCCGCTCGCATCGTTTGAAATGGACGACGACGACGTTCTAGTTTTCTATAAGTTAAAGGCAGAAGCCAAGCTTGCCGCACAGCAAGCCGCCATCAAGGGCTTTATGGTAGCTCAATCCGCCGAAAGGGCCATAACAGCCTGGGCCGCACATGAACTGGGGTTAGATGATGCCATAACTGCCGTCACGGTAGCCGAACCCCTCCTAGCAGATTTCCCCTGGGGGGAAATCAGGATCGACCAGCTGGCGATACAAGCAACGGCCGAATCCGCTGCGCGCCCGAGGCTTCGGAGCGCTTTGCGGCTCTACGGTGCATGGTTATGGGCTCGCTTCGGCGAACCTGGAACGGCGGATATCTTCGACTTTTGGGAACATGTATTAGCGTTAGCCAAAACTCCGCACACCAGCGCCAAACAAAGCCGACCTTTACCCACTTCATGGCAACCCCTCCTTGAAGCCTTAGATTTGTATCGGAAAGCAGATCCTTGGTGCGACGCGGCACTTCTCAAACTCGAAGTCATGCTGTTAACCAGCCCTATTCTAACTCCGTCCGCTTCCGTCATCGCACAGTCTGGCACAACGATCCAAACCATGCGCACCCCAGAAGACCTCAGACTAGCACTCGCGGAAGCCCTTGCCAGGCAGTCTGCTGAACCATACCGTGGTCCTGCCTGCGAGCAAAGTATAACCAAGATGATCAAGCCAGCCTTTGCTCACATCGCTCAATTAAGCAGCTCACCTCTAACACAGAAGGAAGCGTCTGCGCTCGAGTCAGCCCTCTTTTCTGGTTCGCCCTATCGAGCGGAAGCGGCAGCCACAGCGCTCCGAGCCATGAGCAAGGCCGGCGTCGATATCAGCGCCGCCCTGCAGGCGATGGCCAGGGCCCTGCTATCCTCTCCGGCGGATGTAAGCGGACTATCGCCGGGAACCAACCTCGGTCCAGAGGACCTGAGCCAGGAACCCGGCTGCGACGCGGCAAATGCTTTCAATGATGCCGACCTACTGCCCGCGGAAACCGAGGGCGGCTTTATGAACCTTGACAACCTGACCATGCTCTTTACGATGTTCATGCCAGCATCTACTGCCCACCGTTTGGCCAAAGCGCTCGAGGCAGCCCTCGCATCAGGCATGCTCAGCGATGCGGACCATAAGTTCGTTGAGGAAACTCTACGCAAAGCCGCTAAAGCCGGGAACAGAGCCGCAAAAGCGTGGCTCAAGGAGCAAGCATGACCAACTACGATAAGCCAGCAAGGCGGGAACTCGTCGTTCGCCTGACGCGCCTGCCTGATATCGATAGCCCGCGGGCTGCCGCAGAGCACGGACTTATGCGCTACGGCCGCTTTGCCTTGACCCGGGGCGGTTCCTTCTGGTTCGCTTATGAAAGAAGCTCCCATCCGTCCAATACCGCCATCGGCTGGTACTGGGCTATCGCGCCTGACGGGGCCCTCCTCGTATCAGCCCGCGGATCGGCACTCGACGGCCAGGAGCTCTTCGGCGCTCAAGCGCCCGCCTTGGCAGCACTCATTGCTCGGCTTGTACGGGAGGGCATTATTCCCAAACCCACTTCCATACGCAAAGAAGAACGCTAAAATCCTGGGAGGATTCATTATGATTGACAGAACGAACGAAATCGGATTCAGTAAAGAAAATCCGGTAATCATAAATGCCCATGATTCAGAGCAGGGGGTCACAGCAGAGTACGAATGGATAGAAGCCCGCTTCGGTGAATGCGATGAGGCCTGGCACTTCGTCATGCAGAAACTCTTGCGCGGCCCGGCCGGGCAATGGCTGGATATGATAGTGATAAAGCTGGCCGACGGCAGCGTATTTGAACTCTTCTTTGACATCAGCTCGTTCTTCGGCGCTTTTAACGCGATGGATTCCGAATCAGGAAGGTCGTTAAAGGCGAAGAACTCGTCATTGCCTTTCGTAATGTATTCTAAGGATTGGGGATAGCATGACCACAACGGTATTGATGCTCTCTGCCCTCCTCATGAATCATAGGAGGGTCAGGCTTGAAAACCTTGGTTTGCCGCTTCCCTCGATGGTACGATCGTCGACTCCGGGCCGCATGACCACCACCGGGCTCGCTCCGGTCAGCACCTTTCACTCCGGCATCTTCTCGTTCCTAACCACGAGTCACACCACCTAGCGCACAAAGTCTTCGTGGGTCTTCATAGGTTCAGGTGTTGCCTCAAACCAAGTCTCGATGATAGGCTTGCTCACGGACGTTCCACTTCCCGGCGGATTTATTCGGCGACATAACCTTCCGAAAAAGAACGTCCGTTTTCTATTCCGTCCACAAGAATCGACTATTTCCCCCATAAACAGCTTTGCAAATTAGAAGAACTAAAGTTGGTCAGCTTACCTATACGACTCGCCGGTGCACCGGTTAAGGGGATCCCAGCCAAAGCTGCCAGTTGTGAGAACATGGTATGAATATGACCCTGAGAAAAATGCGACACTTTATATATGGAAGCCCCGGGAAAAAGTGAAGCTCTAAATGGAGTCGAACAAGAGAAATTGCGAAGTAGCTGGAATGTCTGATCACCGATAGCTATAAAAGTAAGCTTATTAGGATTGGGCTGTACAGTACTTTTGTATATTTGCATATCGACTTCAAATACAGCTTGTACCTGTGATAATTGAGCGGGAGCTTTCAGGGCAGTCCACACTACACCAGATTTTGCGCTTTGTATTAATGAAGCAAAATCAGTCATATAAGAGCCCATGAAAACATTATTGAGAGCATGCCAATGTGTGGCAATTCCTATATACCCTGTTGTGATTGGGCTTGATCGTTTAACCACTGTGGCTATCCGGGATGCATTGGAAAATCCCATAAAATTTCCTCCGTTTGGGAATGGAGGAATACAAGCAGACAATTTGAAATTCGGATTCAGAGTGACAAAAATATAACTTGTGTTAACTCGATATTGATTGGGAAATGCACTAGAAATGCCGAATGGTGGAGTCATAGTCCCTGAAGCCCTACATGTAGCGCTGGCTTGTGTTCCAATGAACGCAGGAGGCAATCCAAGGAACCCGCCAGTGACTTTAGATGTATAACCATGGGCAGTAGCTGTTCCTGACCAATCCCAAAAGCCACTAAATGGCCATGTTGTGTTAGGGAAAGGTGGGTAGCCAGGCCAGGGACTACCAGCGCTTACCCCAAGAACTCCGCGGACAGCAGTTGCTAAATTCGTAGACCAATTAATCATATATTCCTCCTAAAAATCTTCCTTTTCATCTTAATTAGGCGTATACCTGTTTTCATCAGCATAATCCTGGGCAGCAGCAAGAATGCTAGTAGCCGTATCTCTAGCATCCTGCGCATCATCTGAATCAAACCCTTTAATTATGGGTCCTTTTCGATTCTCTTACAAGCTGTATTAATAGCCTTTATGATCAGCGAAGGGAGATGGTCCCCCCCCCAAGGCGCTACTTGAAGTCAACGAAATCAAGTAGCACTAATATACATAACACTAACCACAGGAGGGACCATGTTTGCATTTAATTATTGGGTAGAACGATTTAAAGCCGAAAAGAAGCCGGGGTTACAGAATAGAAGTCGCAAGCCCCATACATCCCCAAACCAGATGAAACCCTATTGGTATTATAAGATTCAGGATATCTGTACTCAGGCTCAAACCCGTCACAAACGCATTACCGCCACCTGGATACAGAAAACCTACACCATCCCCTATTCGACTCGCACCATTTGTAAAGTGATGCACCAGGCCGGTTTTATGCCACAGAAACGCAAAAAGTATCAACGTAGCCGGGATTTAAGAGAGATAAAGCGACAGCTTAAAGCCTTCCAGAAAGTACAGGTAGATATTAAATACCTGGATGATATTCCAGAGTTTTATCAGGCCTACAGTGCCTATAACCTTCCCCGGTATCAAATTACAGCCCGTTGTGTCCGTACTGGGGCGTTATTTTACAGCTATGCCCTGGAAAAGAGTAGTACCAATACCACCCTGTTTATATTATATCTGGCGGATCATTTTAAGCGTTATGGGGTCCCCCTGGAACAGCTTGTGATTCAGACCGACAATGGGACTGAGTTTACCATGCCCTGGAATAGTCTTCGGACATCTGTATTCACAAAAACCATTACAGAGCAGCTCCATGCGCGCCATGTCCTCATTCCTCCAGGAGCGAAAACCTGGCAAAGTGATGTAGAAACAAGCCATCGAGCCAGCTATAGACAGTGGTGTCTTATGTTTGAAACCTGTCATTATTGACAACCTCTATGGGATGTACAAAGATGTCTTTAGAGCTTTGGCTGCTTAATCCTTGGGGGGGGACCATCTCCCTTCAGATCTCAAAGTTCGCTCATACTATCGTCCAAGACCTCATCCAGCCGCTCTAGAACTGCTGCGGGTTTCAATCCCGCAAAGCGCAGAAAGTCAGCGTCAAGCAAGCTGTCGACGACAGCTTTGAGTCGTTCGCCGATTTCTACTGACCTTGGGCCCCTGCCTGCAGGATCAACCATGATGCAGAGTAATCCGTCTTCACCCAGGGGCTTTACAATGATAAACCCTCCATCTTCAACGGGAGCAAAACCGCGATACGCTTCACAGCGTAAATCCTTAATTGTGACAGTGAATCGTTGTGACACCATGCCAGGTGATTTCGAAAAGCTCGTTGCGCCTTCGGTGCAGCTACCGTCACCCAATAGCGAAGTATCGGAGCTTAAAAAATCTTTTGTCACGTCGGACATTACCATCATCTCCCCCAAGGTACCAGATCAAGGTAAACCGGCACCACCCGCTCCCCGGGCGTAAGGAAACGGGCCTTCATACCAATCCATAGATCAAGCAAACGAATAGTCGCGAGTCGTTCGGCTTCAGAGCTCGTAAGGATATCCCCAACAGCGATCGTCCAGTCTATGGCATTAATCGCAGTGGCACAGCTCTTCCTGGACAAGGCACACGGTACCACCGCCGCGTAATCCCGATCGACCTGTTGCCAGTCCCCGTAGCCTGGCGGACCGCCTTGAGCCCGCGTAGGGAGGAGGGTCTTGATGAGCTCGTCGCGCGCAGCCTGCGACGCACCCGCACTCGATTGCGGATCCTGGCACCAGTCGGCCGTCGCCCTATTCGCGGCCGCCTCCTCCCAGAGACAATAAGAATCCGCATGCGTTTCGCAGTGAGCGGTATAGTCTTCTATGCTCATCGCCTCCTCAACAAATGCGTGGAACACCTCGTGCACGCCCACTGCGGGCGTTATACCGCCAGCTAGATCGAGTCCCGCCTGTTTTACTCGTTTTGCCAAGTCCAGAATACGGTACGCGTGTAGGTAGATGCCGTAGCGATCGCCATAGTATGCACGCGGCAAGTATAGCGCTATATACTCCATCACGAATTCGTTAATCGGGCTTGAGTACTTGAGCTCCAACGACTCTGGTTCATCCATCGCATAGCGTGCCACGATACACTTGAAAGGGTTAGATAGCTGAGGCAGGGCCTTTGGCCCTTCAAAGGCCGCCATGATCATGGCGTGTCGCTGAGCCGAGAGACTATGGAGCTCACGGCTCTCGCCGAGAGCCTTGGCACGTCCCTCCAATATCGCCGCCGCCTCGTCCCGATCGACCGGGGCTGTACCTCGTTCCGTGACTGCACTCTCGAGGGTTTTAAGGAGCTCGGCAGCCTCGTCCAAAGTGCAGGGTCCGATCTGTAAAGGATTGATAATCATACATCCTACCTCCTAGATTGTGAAACCAAAGGCCCAAAGGCGGCCGCGCATGGTCGCTGACTTGGAGGGAAGTCGCGGAGCCGTCCAATCCCATAGTTGAAATCACTGCTCCGTTTAGCCTGCAATCAAGCCTAGCGATGCCGATGATACCGCTCAGAAACATGATAGCCTGGTCACCGAGGATATACACGGGGCACATTCAGCCGATAGATAGTCCCGGGTGTTCCTTGCACACCTTTCTGGCCTCCTGATCAACATTTAGTACCGGATAGGACCAGAAACGAAAATGAACACAAAATTTTTATCTAATTTGGAATTCCAAGAGAAGAAACCTGAGAACTTATCTCACTTGGGAATAGATCACGGCCTTACACATAGTTAAGGGCTGTTCAGCAATTTTTTCGGACAGCCCCTTTTGTCTTTTGTAGATATTAACTTCAGAGCGACCGTTTATAAGTAATATTCCCTCCGGGATATTCGTCTTGCAGACGTAAACGCTGGAGGGGAATACATCCGTTCCAGCGACCTTGATGGCATACACCTGGAAGCAAGCGAACACGCAAAACTTGCCGAGGTGGTTGCACAGAAGGTCCGGGAAATTCTGCAACCCTAGAGGGCAGCAGGGATTACAAAACTATTTCCCGTACAGCGGCCCCAGGGTCTGGCAGGCCCGATAATCGGACCCTTCAGTATCCATGCCAAAGGCACTCCAATAGCTGGGACGGTAGATCTTGCTGGTTTCCACATTATGCATGCAGACTGGAATGCGCAGGATCGACGCCAGGGTAATGAGATCCGCACCAATGTGGCCGTAACTGATAGCCCCATGGTTAGCTCCCCAGGCAGCCATGACCGAATACACATCCTTAAAAGTACCGGTTCCTGTGAGACGGGGTACAAACCAGGTGGTGGGCCAGGTTTCATTAGTCCGCTTGTCCAGCTTGTCATGAACCTGTTCAGGCAGGGTGGCCGTGACACCTTCGGCAATCTGAAGTACCGGCCCCAGGCCCTTTATTACATTGATACGGCTCATGGTCACAGGCATTCCGCCTTCTGTAAGGAAATCCGATGAATAACCACCGCCCCGGAAATAACCCAGATCTGCATAACGCCAGAGTGTTGCATCCAGGCAGGCACCTGCCTCGTCGGGGCTGATTTCCCAGAAGGGCTTCATGGCCGGTTTCCCATCCTTTCGTTGTTTTCCCGTACCATCCATGGTGGTAGCCCCCGAATTAATCAGGTGGATGAATCCCTGGGCAGCCACACCATCGGGCTTCCATCCCGTCACCCGCTGGACCGCTTCGGAGCTCCAATAGGTTCGCACATCGGAGAATATCTGGGCGGTCCCGGTCAGGAGATGACCAAAGAGCATGGCCACCCCATTCAAAGAATCATTTTCGGTAGCCACAAGATAGGGAGCACGGATTCCATTCCAATCAAAGGATGAATTTAGTATGGTCTCAAGAAAATCTCCATTGGGGAAATGATCGGTCCAATGCCGCTGCCCTTGAAAACCGGCTAAAATTGCATTATGTCCCAGAGCTTCTTCATAGAGCCCCTTCCGTTTCAGATCCGGGTTTCCCACCATTAGATCCCGGACAATGATGGCCATTTTTACACTGGTAGCCCAGACTTCATCCTTTCGTTTACGGCTGTGTTGTTTCTCCGGTGAATTAATATCCGGACCTTCCTTGCAGTTTGCTCTGACCCATGCCAGAGCCCGTTTATATTCCGCTTCACTATAAATTTTTTCTTCAAAACGGCGAACCAGTTCGCTCATATCCACATATTCGGTCCGCATTCCCAGGTAATCCTGAAAGAAGTCAGGGTTTACGATTGATCCGGCGATACCCATGGACACCGAACCTATAGAAAGATAACTCTTACCCCGCATCCAGGCGGCTGCAAGCCCTGCCCGGGCGAAACGAAGGATCTTTTCTGCCAGATCGGCGGGGATTTTATCCGTATCCTGCAGATCCTGTACATCATGACCATAGATACCAAAGGCAGGGAGCCCCTTCTGATTATGGGCCGCAAGGACCGCCGCAAGATATACAGCCCCGGGCCGGTCGGTACCGTTAAAGCCCCACACGGCTTTTATTGTTAGAGGGTCCATGTCCATGGTTTCCGAACCATAGCACCAGCAGGGGGTAACCGTCAGGGTTACCGCCACATTTTCACGCCGGAATTTATCAGCACAGGCAGCAGCTTCGGCTACACCGCCAATCGTAGTATCGGCGATGACACACTGGACCGGCATACCATTCGGATGCCGCAGATTTTCCTGTATCAATTTCACCGCCGCTTTGGCCATACCCATGGTGACCCCTTCCAGGGATTCCCGCACACCACCGAGCCGCCCATCAATCGTTGGACGGATACCGATTTTGGGCAACTCTCCCCGATACCGGTTTTCCGGTGGATTCATCTTTAAACTGGTCAGATCTGCCATACCCTTACCTCCCTTTAAAACTCTAAAAATTACGCTTTTAGAGTAATCTCATTATTGATTGAGGTTTTTGCAAAAGTCTGTTACTTTTGCAAAAACCTCTTGCAGTATTTTTACATTAACAATGTAACTATTTACACAGAATAGAATAGTAAAAATACTGCATGTACATCTAAGGTTGCTCTTTCAAAACTTCCTGAGTTTTGAAAGAGCCTCGATTTACCGGCATTACAGTTACCGGTAAGCGTACAATTTCTGGCTCCCGGGCGTTTACTGATCCCGCTTGAGGGATTGCCCTGGCTTCATCTACCTTTTTTAAAATCCAACGGGCTGCCCGTTCACCAAGGCCAGCCACATCCTGGACGGCCACATATCGTAAAAGGGGCAAGAATGCCGAATAGACCGTTTCATCAAAGGCAGCGATTGCTATAGGCGGCAAAGACCGACCCTTTCGCTGTTCTTCTAAAAGGCGTCGCTGAATGCCGAGATGCACCAGCAGGTTCACCGCAACCAAAGCTTCAGGCAGTTTTTGCTCCTCCAGCAGTTCACCCATAAGCCTGTACCCGTCAGCGATACCTAAGCCTCCCAGTCGAACGAGATCTTCTCTTATCGTCAGCCCCGCATCTGCCATGGCACTGCGGTATCCCGCAAGCCGTTCCCGGGCAGTAGAAACGGTCCTGTCCCCACCTATAAAGGCGATCTCCCGGTACCCATCCCGTACTAAAGCATCCGTAAGGGAACGGGCTCCCGCTTCATTCTCCGAGAGGACCGCATCAAGGGCACAGCCTTCTATAAGCCGATCCACCAGAAGGAGGGGCATCCCCTGCCGCCCAAGCTGATTTAGATGTTCCCCTACATCTCCTGCGGGAATTACCACAATTCCATCGACAAGCCGTTCAGCAAAAAGGGTGAGCCGCTTTTGTTCTTCCTTAACCGAATTCGAAGAGGATGCTACCAGCAAGGTATACCCGGCCTGTTCGAAGACTCGCTCCATGGCTTCAGTCAGTTCCATAAAAAAGTCATTAGCAAGCTCCGGTGCGATGACCGCGATTGTTTTTGTAGATCTGGTTTTAAGGCTCCGGGCCACATGGTTTATTGTATAATTCAGCTGGGCCGCTGCGGCCATGACCCGTTGCCGGCTTTCCTCTGAAACCAGATGGGCAAAGGCTGGATCAAAGGCTCTGGAAACCGTTGCGGTTGACAGTCCCGCAAGGGCTGCCACATCCCGGACGGTCGCTTTCTGCTTTCTACTCATAATCACCACATCCTCAAGGACTTCCCAGCTGGCTGTTTCCCCAGATAAGGGCAATACCAAAGGCAAACACAATGGCAACCAGGGTATGGAGGGACAAAACCGTACTGATAAGGGCTCTATCCTCATCGTCCTTTTTAAACACGGGGATAATAAAGGGCGGCGGAAGAATAAAAAGGCTTATTACCGCCAGGGCCTGTATAAATCCATACCCAAGGGCGGGCAGCAGCAGCTTAATAATACCCAGGGCAAAGAGAATCACCGCTACAAGTCTGCTCAATATGAGCAGCAGACTCTTTGTTACGTTGGCCAGAGAAAGATCCTTAAGTCCAAAACCTACAACCAGGCTCACTAAAGGAGTTGTCACCGAACCGACGGTGCTTAAGAGGGGATATAAAAAGCCACCCTCATCCCAGGGAGTTCCACGGGCACCAGGGAACCAGATTGATGCAAGGAGCCCCGAAATAATGGCAAGAATCACCGGGGAGCTTAACAATCCAATCAATATGGCACGAAGCTCCTGGACTTTGCCTTTTGGGATCTCCTGACCATCTGGCTGACTTCGGCTGCCTGGCGGCCCCTGTTTTCCTTTTGTCTGCCCCTTATCACCTGACCACTCCTTGCCTGCAGCGCTTGAATCCACCCGCTGGAGCTGAAACATGAGCACGGTAAATACATAGATTACCTGCCCTAAATCGGCGGATGCAAAGGCAGGCAAAGCACTTTTGCCATAGAAACTGGTAAACAAGGCGTATCCCAGCATTCCCGCTTCAAAACCCTGAAAGAGCAAAACCGTTGACCCCTTTGGCAGAGAGAACAGTTTAACCGGCAGGAGGGCTGTAAACCCTAATAAAGCACAGGAAATGAACACCGCTACAGCTAAAAAACCCAAGCGACCTTCTACAGAGACACGGGAGAAGGCAAGGAAAAGCAGTGCGGGCAAGCTGATGGAGGAAACAATCCGTTTTAGGCCTTCGATCATGGGACCAGTCAGGAAACCCTGTCTGCCCAATAGAGCTCCAAGCGCCACAAGAAAGATAATTGGTAAAAATTGTGATATGAGGGACAAGCTATTCATGTAATCGTTTACAATCCACAGCTTACACTGGGATGACTCCTTTTTTAAGGATTATATTCCCGTATTTGACCGTTTCTCCGGTCATAACAACCGCAAAGGCCTTTTTTGTTCGCTCATAAAAGGCAAAGCGTTCCATCCGTTCGGTGGGTGGCGTTCCCGGCCAGCGGCGGTCTATGACCTCCCGGTAGGCCCGTTCCACCGACAGATCCAGATCATCCCCCGGGACGGGCTGCATCATAATGACTGGATGTTCCACATAGGAATCCAGGTTGATGAGGGCCAGAATACCATCCAGCAGGGCGGGAATTCGCAGTCCATCGGCCCGGATAACCCTGGAGTTCAGGGAGTCACCGGTAAAGAAGGCATCGGCCAGAACAATTTCGTCCCCATGGCCCATACGAAAGAGGGTATCAAGCAGTGCCGGTCCAATAACTGGAGAAATACCTATGAGCATAATGGTTACCTCCTATATAGACTAATCATCAATCCGAAATAAAAGAATGTCAAGGAAAAAATGTAAACGATTACATAGAAACAAGTCGATCTACACAAAGCGAGCTCTATCAAAACTTCTTGAGCTTTGAAAATGCTTCAGCTCTCTTTCAGTAACCCCACACGGGTTAATTCCAGCTCAAGGTAGGTGCGCCCCACCCCCCAGGTGTCAAGGAAGTCCCGGTAGGCCCGGTAACCCGGGTCACTTACACGAAGAATTGTCCGCTTTTCTGGAATCCCTTCCTGGGAAGACAACCCCTGCGGAGTCTTCACAGGGGGTGATACTTCACCAGCGGACACTACCCCTCGGGCAGAGCCTTTACTAGCAGACTTCCTATGGGCAGAGCCTTCTTGAGCAGACTCCGCACGGGCAGAGCCTTCACTAGCAGATTCTGCACGGGCAGAGCCTTCTTGAGCAGACTCAGCATGGGCAGAACCTTCTCGAGCAGACTCAGCACGGGCAGAAATTTCACGGAGCGCATCCTCACGGTAGGCCCGGATGAGTACGTTCTTCGGCGTATGTTCCATGGTGATGAATTCCACCATCTCAACCGAATACCCAAAGGCCCGGAGCATAAGGGCCCGGGAGGCATCGGTAACCAGGGTTGCCTGTTTGTCCCGGGTAACACCATACCGGAGTATCGATTCCATAGCAGGAAAGGTGAGTTGATGAAAAAACTCATGCTGGCAGCAGGGGACGGCAAGTATGACCGGACTGCCCCACTGGAGGGCCTTAACAAGGGCCGCATCGGTGGCTATGTCACAGGCATGTAGGCTGATAATCATGTCAGGACGGTGAGCAGCCGCCCCCGTCCCTTCATCAATATGAAAATTGGCGATATCCCCCACCTGAAACTGCAGATGTTCATACCGGAGCCGCCGGGCGGTCTCATTGCAGAAGGCTACCACATCTTCCTTAAGGTCCAGACCGGTCACCTGAACATCGGTGTAGCCCCGGGCAGAAAGGTAATGATACAACGCAAAGGTGAGATAGGCCTTGCCGCTTCCAAAATCTACTATATACAAGGGCTTTTCTTGGGGAAACCGTCTGAGGGCGTCTTCTACAAATTCCAGATATTTATTGATTTGACGGAACTTGTCATACTTCTTAGGGTATACCCGGCCGCTGGTATCCATAACGCCGAGCTCCACAAGAAAGGGAATCGGCTCCCCCTCTGCGAGCAGGTAGGATTTTTGACGGTTGTGTGCGAGGGATTCCCTGGCTTTGGTGGGGGCCCGCTCGGTGATGCGGCAAAGGTCTGCACTGGTCCAGTAAAATTGATAATCGCCACGGTTTGTAAAGATGGTACCCTCTGAAAAGTCGCGCAGCCCCTTTGCAAGAGGCGGAGCGTCCGGAGTAAGGGGATACTGTTGATGAAAGGTTCTGGGGCCGAACTGGAACTCAGCCTGGAGCTGTATGCCCCCCTTAAGGGCGATGGGCCGCAGTTTCAGCTTGCTGCTGCGCTGCCCCTGCCGGATAAAGAGGCCTTCGTCTTCCGCAGCAAGCGCCGCACTAAGGGCTCCTTCCCTCAGGCGAGAAAACACGGCATATACGAGGGTTTCTTTTACATCAAGGGAAGCGAGAAAATCCGCTAACTGGTCAGGGCTGAGCATCCGCCGGGCTTTCATGGGGCCTACCGCTTCAGGCATGAACCGGTGCCTGGCTCATTGCAAGATAGGCCGCCTGCCGGGCGCTCCGCCGGGCGGTAATAAAGGCTTCGAACTTTTCCAGGCTGCTATTGAGCACCAGGGATTCGGGAGCCCCCGCCTCTGAAAGGAGGGATTTCACTTCATCAAAGCGGCCCACATCTTCCCAATAGTGGGCGTCGCTGCCGCAGACCATGGAACAGCCCTGTTCAACACAGAGTTTCGCAATCTGGAGGCAGTTGGGGTGGCTGCCCCTGCGGATTCTAAAGGAACTGTCATTTATTTCCAGGGCCTTACCCTGTTCCTTTGCGGCGGCCACAACCCGCTCCATATCAATCGGAAAGGCAGGGTTTCCCGGGTGGGAGATGGCGTCTACCCAGGGACTGGATAGGGCCGCGATGAGGGCCTGAGTATTTGCCTCCCGTCCGTGGTCTTCGAAGCAGATTTCATGGAATCCGGCCATGACAAAATCGAGCCGGGCCAGAATATAGGGGTCCAGATCGATGGTTCCCCCGATATCCATTATGTTCGCTTCGATACCGGTAAAAAACCGCACCCCCTGTATAGTGGCAGGGAGGATGCGCAGGTTCCCAAAATGGTAGGGATGGGTGGTTCCCGGCATGCCGGGGCCGTGATCGGTGAGTACAAAAGCCGCAAGGCCCCGTTTATGGGCACCCCGGGCAAGGTCATCGACGGTGGAAAATGCGTGGCCTGAAGCCACCGAATGGGTATGAGAATCGACTGCTATGTTCATAGATGATCCTGTTATACCATATTTGCCCAGCCTGTTTAAGGGTGGCCCTGGTCCTACGCAATCCCCTTACTCATCCAGCGTTTGCTCTTCCAGCGGAACAGCATGATGATACCCCGGATGGTTTCATCGGTTCCTACCGCGAGCCAGATACCGACCATACCCAGCCCCAGGTGGAGCCCCAGGAGCCAGGCCCCGAAAGCGCCCAGCCCCCACATGGAAATAATACCTACCATGACAGGAAACTGCACATCCCCGGCCCCTTTTAAGGCTGGAATAGTAATCAGATTAAAGGATCGGCCGGTCTCCACATAAAAGGACACAAAGAGCATATTGTAGGTGATATCTGCAATTTCCTTTACTTTGGTAAATATCCCGATTAAGGGCTGCTTAAACATATTAAGGAGCAGCACAAGACTTATGGATATGAGGGTCCCCGCAAACTGGTACAGGTAAACCCGTTTGTAGGCTTCCTCCGGCTTTTTCATCCCCATGTAATAGCCCGTTTTAATCTGAGCCCCATTGCCAATCGCCATGGAAGCCACAAAAACAAATCGCACCAGAGTCTGGGCATAAACCTGTGAAGACATGGCATAGGTTCCCAGGGTGGTGACCATGGCCATGATCACAATCTGGGCCACATTGTACGAAAGGGCTTCACCGGCAGAGGGCAGGCCAATCTCCAAAATCTTTCTATAAATAGAGGTTGGAATGGTCCTCCAGCCTTCAGCCCTGAACACAATATCCCGATGGGCCTTAATCCGGTACCGGGTCATTACTACCGCCGCAGCCTGAGAAAACACCGATGAGGCCGCCACACCAGCCACACCGGTAACAGGAAGACCGAACCAGCCATAGAGGGCTAAGGAATTACCCAGCACATTTAAGAGATTAGCAATAATCGAAATATACATGGTGTCCCTGGTATAGCCGTAGGTTCTTAGCAGCGTAGCCTGGAACATATTAAAAGCTATGAACACCGAACCCAGACCGCCAAAAATCGAAAAATACTGCCATGCATATTGATGAACCTTTGGTTCCAGTGGATACAGCGATAAAAGCCATGAGGAGCCAGAGAGCACCAGTACCGTAACCAGTACAGCTAATACAACTGACATGACCGCCCCTGCCTGTGCAATTAAACCTGCCTCCTGGTGCCGTTTTGCCCCCAGGTATTGGGCGAGCACTATACCCGCTCCAATACAGACTATGTTAAACAGGAGCTGGATAAAAAACATGTATTGGGCGACCATCCCTACCCCGGCCACCGCTTCCTGGGCGTAGGAACTGAGCATAAAGGTATCGATGGAAGATACCAGCATCCGGAAGAGGGATTCAAAAAAGATTGGTAGTACCAGTGTAACTAAACTCACCGATCCAGGATTTACTG
>Ga0208461_1000805_pt1 | contig 29731 bp, 29 predicted proteins | sample AD_JPNTR4_MetaG_FD_184448 | JGI IMG/M metagenome (GOLD analysis project Ga0208461, IMG submission 184448) | Active sludge microbial communities of municipal wastewater-treating anaerobic digesters from Japan - AD_JPNTR4_MetaG (SPAdes) (version 2) | ecosystem: Engineered > Bioreactor > Anaerobic...
CACAAGCGTAAACATCAAGCCCGATAACCTGAACGAGCAAAGCTTAAAGCAGTTCCAGGCAGCTCAGGGTGAGTTAAGCAGTGCCTTGGCTCGCTTAATGGTTGTGGTTGAGCAGTACCCTAACCTAAAAGCCAATGAGCAGTTCGTTAACCTGCAAGCTCAGCTTGAAGGCACGGAGAACCGTATTGCCGTTGAGCGTCGTAAGTTTAATGAGTTGGTTCAGGATTACAACTCGTACATCCGCCAGTTCCCCAAAAATATATGGGCTAGCCTGTTTGGCTTTGAGAAGAAGGGTTACTTTGAGGCTGAAGCTGGTGCCGAAAAGGCTCCAAAGGTTGATTTCACCAACTAGCATCAATTTTGAACCATGAAACCCAAGGATTACTTCACCCCTGCCCAGCAAGGTCAAATTGTTGAAGCCATTGAGCAAGCCGAAAGGCAAACCTCAGGCGAAATCAGGGTGCACGTGGAGTGGGAATGCAAGGGTAGCCCACTGGATAGGGCTGCCCGTATTTTTTCCATGCTCAAAATGCACAAGACAAAGCTACGCAATGGGGTTCTATTTTACCTATCGCTCAAGGACCACAAGTTTGCCATACTGGGCGATGTGGGCATAAACGTAAAAGTGCCCGAAAACTTTTGGGACACTATAAAGGAAGCCATGCTGGCCGAGTTTAAGGAGGGTCGCCTTACCGAGGGTTTGGTTAAGGGAATTGGAATGGCTGGCGAGCAGCTATCGGCTCACTTCCCGTATGACCCCAACACCGATACCAACGAGCTGAGCGATGAAATATCGTTTGGTTAAAAAAATGATTTTAATATGAAGCGAATACTTTATACCATACTCTCGTTGTTGGCTCTTACAGTGCCTGTAAAGGCACAGGATATCCCCGACCCCATGTCGCCACCCCGGCTGGTAAACGATTTTGCCGGTATCCTTTCGGCTGATGAGCAGAACGCCCTTGAGCAGAAGCTGCGGGCCTATAACGACACTACATCAACCCAAATCTATGTGGTAACCGTTAAGGACCTCAACGGTTACGAACCTTCGGATTTTGCTTTTAGACTTGGCGAAAAGTGGGGTGTTGGCCAAAAGGGAAAGAACAACGGAATAGTTATTCTGATTAAACCTAAGATTGGTAACGACAAAGGCCGTGCATTCATAGCCACAGGCTATGGCATGGAGGAGGTAATACCCGATGTAACAGCCCGACAGATTGTAGACAAGGAGATGATTCCTTACTTTAAGGAGAACCGTTACTACAAAGGGATTGATGCTGCCATTAACGTGATTATTGATTTGGCAGCGGGGCTTTACACCGCCGATGAGTACTACAGCGGCGAATCGCCTTGGCCTGGCATCATATTCATCATAATCTTTTTTGCCATTATCTTCCTATCGGCACGTAGGGGTAATAGGCTACAGGGTGGCAGTATAGGAAGGAGTCTGCCATTTTGGCTGTTGATGAGTAGCATGGGTAGTGGCAGAGGTAGTAGCTTTGGTCACTTCTCGTCGGGGTCAGGTAGTTTTGGCGGATTTAGCGGTGGTGGTGGCGGCAGCTTTGGCGGCGGCGGCGCAGGTGGTAGCTGGTAACAAAAAAAGGTTGATAGCCAATAAACAAGTAGCTTGATTAATATTGTTAAATTAAAAGAAAATCATCATGGCAAAGAATGAAATCCACTGCAACGGCGCTGCCGGAACCCTTTACGGGCTAGGTTTTATTGGTGCGGCAATTTACTACATCTCCGCAGCAACATCGTTCTGGGTAGGTGTACTGGGGTTCCTAAAGGCGTTGGTTTGGCCTGCATTGCTGGTATACGGATTACTCAAGCATTTCGGGCTTTAGAATTTGTATGTTATTTAGACGAAATTAACCCTGCATGCCTTTGGGCGTGCAGTTTTTTTTAATATTCTGTATTAACTTTTAGAAATCTGGAACCAACGTCGTTTAGTTAAGGTTGTTTGTAATATTGGGTCCCGATATAAATAGGTATAGACTCCGCTGAAACGTAACAACGAGGGATGAATAGAGATCCTTCGCTGCGCTCAGGATGACAAATGAAGTTGTTCGTGTAAGCTGTTCGTTATTCGTGGGACACGACCTCACCCCAGCCTTTTCCCCTGAGAGGGAATGGAGAGGAAGAAGCAGGCAATGGCATAAAAGCCAGACCCGCTAATGGGTCGGGGGTGGAACGTTGCGGTGGGTCTAGTAAGCGATACCACATGAGTCACGCCGCAGGCGTGGCGAATTGTATCGCGTGGCAGTTCCACCCGCGGGGTACCCATCGGGTCGGGCTTTTCAGCCTTGATTTTCTTTGGTTCTTTCTTGTATCAAGACAAGAAAGAACGTGTAAATGGCTCTTTGCAATGCATTACCGTTGCGATGCAACGCATCTGAATTGCTCTTTGGAAAAGTTGTTGCGTGCATCGCAAAATAATTTGAACACCTCAATGCCCTGGGTTAAAACCCAGGGCTAATGTGATTTGCCCTTTCAGGGCGATTTATGTGTGCGTCTAAAGACGTGTGCTAACTAGTGAGTTCTTAAATCTTAAATCGAGATCACTCGACTAGCTCGGAATGACAATGGAGTTGTAAATGTTTCGCCCCTACGGGGCTGGGAACGGCGTTCGTTGTTCGTGTATCGTTGTTTGTGAATGCTACGTTATACTCTCTGTGCAACACGTGTTACACTGTGTAACACTGTGATACTTGCTGTTGCTCGGTTCATGAGTGGGTTGTCATGCTAAGCTAAGTCGAAGCATCTCTTTCCCCTTTTACCCTTATATGAGATCCCTCGACTACGCTCGGGATGACAACATCATGGCTCCCTCACTCACTTTATCATGTTGAGCGCAAGCGAAACATCTCATGGGGTGGATTAGAGATCCTTTGCTCCCCGCTAGGGCGGGACAGGCCACTCAGGATGACAAGCGGAGTTGACAGTTGATGGTTGATAGTTGATAGAGAAAAAAACATTTCACGAAACACTACAAACCAAACACTAAACACCAAACACCAAACACTAAAAACCCCTGTACACTGCACACTATTCAAAAGATCCTTCGCTGCGCTCAGGATGACAAAAGCAATGTCAGTTCTGCTATCTAAACGACATTGAATCCGGAATTAGTCCTGTAGTAAGCTGTTATTCGTCAATTCCAGCCATATCGGACCATCCGCTAACGGTAATGGTTTGGCTGTAGTTGTCGTATGTGATGGTAACAGTAACCGTTCTATTATCGGTTGCCCAGTGGGTAATGGGCAAATTGGTAAAGCCATCGTAATTGGGTTGATCGTAAAGCATAACCTCTACACCACTACCATTGTCAACCCCTAAACGATATTCAGCCCAGTGGCCGCTTGGTAGATCAAGGGTAAAATAGATATGCTGGCCAGGAGCAATCCGTTGTCCATTCTTAAGAATGTTTTCACTCCAGGGTTCGGTTGGCTGAAGCTGTGAATCAACTGGTCCACGGTTTCGGATTTGCAGGGTTGTAATGGTGTACTGCGATTCCGGATCGTTGATGAACTTTACATACAGGGTATCCTTTTTGATTTCGTTTTCATCATTTTTATCGCACGAGAATGAGCCGAGAACCATTACCGCTGCTGACAGCGCAAACGCAAAATACTTTAGATAGTTCATATTTTAAAGGATTTGAAATTTTTTGCAATGTAAACAAAAATCAATACTATATGTTGAAATGCCGCATTAATCCGATAAGGTAAACTTAATGAATAAATAAAACGCCCATTGCAGGGCGTTAATGGTATTGATGATAATTAATTAGCTTATTCGAGCAGTGAATCATCAACCAGAATGCGGCCGCAGTACTCGCAAACAATTACCTTCTTATGCATCTTGATGTCGAGCTGGCGCTGGGGTGGAATTTTATTGAAGCAACCACCACAGGCATCGCGCTGAACAGTAACCACAGCAAGACCATTACGGGCATTGCCCCTGATGCGCTTATAGGCAGTTAGCAATCGGGGTTCAATGTTCAGGGCATACTCATCGCTCAGGCGGTAAAGTTCATCCTCCTCTTTCTGGGTTTCCTGGGTGATATTCTCCAGTTCCTGTTTCTTAACGTTCAAATCGTGTGTACGCTCCTCAACGGTTTTCTCGGTTTGCTCAACCTGTTGTTTTTTATCCTTTATCTGCTGGGTGTACTCCTTAATGCGCTTGTTGCAAAGTTCAATTTCAAGGGTTTGGTATTCAATCTCCTTGGTAAGTGAGTCGTACTCCCTATTATTGCGAACGTTTTTCTGCTGCTCCTGGTACTTCTTGATAAGAGCCTCAGCATCCTTGATTTCAATTTTTTTCTGGTTGATTTGGGTTTCCAAATCGTGGATCTCTTTCTTGTAGTTATCGATACGGGTAGTAAGACCCTCAATTTCATCTTCCAGATCCTGAACCTCAAGGGGTAGCTCCCCGCGTAGCAATTTAATCTTATCAATTTTGGAATCTACCTGCTGAAGCTTGTAAAGGAAACGGAGTTTTTCCTCAATGGACAGTTCAATGCCCTGATCAGCCGGTTTGATCTTCTCTTTAGCCATAATCTATATGTAGTTAATAGGATTAGTTCGTACTTTGGATTTTAAGACTGCAAAATTAGATATTTTTTTTGAGAGTAAATCATAAAAAATATCAACGGTAAATTGTTCGCTTTCAAAATGTCCGATATCAATGATTACAATCCGATTTTCGGCATCAAAAAACTGATGGTATTTGACATCGGCGGTTATAAAAACATCGGCATTGGCAGCAATAGCATCATTTAAAAGCGAAATAGCGCTACCCCCGCAAATGGCAACTCTGGAAATAAAATCCTTAACAGGATTTGTGTACCTAACGCAAGGGACTCTGAATAGTTGCTTTACATGCTTAACGAAATCGATAGTATTCATTGGCTCAGGCAAGTCGCCCACCACTCCCAATCCAGCCTTTTTATAGGGTAAATCGAGGGGGTAAACATCGTAGGCAACCTCCTCGTAGGGGTGAGCCTCAACCATGGCATTAATTACCGCGTTAAGTTTATAACGGGGCACAACGGTCTCAACCCTAAACTCGGGCTCAAAGTGTATTGTGCCCTTTTCGCCAACGAACGGATTTGTGCCATCGCCAGCCCTGAAGGAACCCTGCCCTTGAATGTTGAATGAGCAAGAATCGTAGTTTCCAATAACCCCTGCGCCAGCATTGAACATAGCCTGCCGAACAGCCTCAGCGTACTCAGTAGGAACAAAGGTAACCAGCTTTACGAGTTGACCGGTAAGCGGGCTTAACACGTGGGTGCTGGTTAAGCCTAAAACTTCAGCCATTTTGAAGCTAACACCACCCTGCACGCTGTCGATATTAGTGTGAGCGGCGTAAATGGCAATATTGTTTTTTATGGCATTAACCACAACCTGTTCAACGTAACTTTTGCCAGTTATGCGCTTAAGCCCCTTAAAAATTACAGGGTGATGGGCCACTATCAGGTTTGCCCCTCCTGCAACAGCCTCAGCAACTACTTGGGGTGTAACATCAATTGTAAGCAAAACACCAGTCACCTCCATGTTAGCATCGCCAACAATAAGGCCGGAGTTATCGTAATCTTCCTGAAAAGCAAGCGGAGCAAACGATTCCAGGATTGAGGTTACTTCTCTAACAGTCATAAACGCTTAATCGAGCAAATCGCGAATTTCAATGAGCATGCCCTTGATCTCGGTGAGGCACTCCACAATCTTGTAATTATCGGTAAGTTCCTCCTTTTGAGCGGAAAGCTTTTTACGGGCACCTTCAAGGGTCATTCCCTGTTCCTTAACCAGATGGTAAATCAGTTTCAGGTTTTCGATATCGTTCTTGGTAAAGTAGCGATTGCCTTTTTTGTTCTTGTGGGGCTTTATTACATCAAAATTTTTTTCCCAGAAGCGGATTAACGAGGTGTTTACGCCCAACATCTCGGCCACTTCGCCAATGGAGTAGTAGTACTTTTCAATTTTTTTCTCTTTGTATGGCATTTTAGTAAGGATTGGCTAATCGAAACTTTGTGTGGGTTGCGAGGCAATATCAACCAGTTTCTCGTATTGCTCGGGTGTTAAATCGTTGAAGTAGTAGTGAATGGGGTTAACGGGCTGGCCATTCCGGTGCACCTCGTAGTGTAAATGGGGAGCCACCGATGTTCCAGTGTTGCCAACATATCCAATAACCATACCGCGCCTAACACGCTGCCCCTTTCGTACTGCAACCTTGCTCATGTGAGCGTAAAGGGTTGAATAACCAAAGCCGTGGTCAATAATAACATGATTGCCATAACCACGCTGAGCATAAACAATATCAACCACTACCCCATCGCCAGTAGCAAATATTTCGGTTCCTGTAGGTGCGGTAAAGTCCATACCGTTATGCATTTTAAGCACCTTATAGAAAGGATGAATGCGCATGCCAAACGATGAGGCCACACGGGTTAGCTCCTTATCGCGAATAGGCATAATGGCAGGGATGCTGCGCAGCATCTCGTCCTTGCGTTTTGCCAAATCGGTTATCTCATCGAATGAGCGGCTTTGGATGTATGCTTTTTTGGTTAGGGCATCAACCTTCTTGGTGGTTTCAATAATCAGCTTGCTATTGGATAGCTTCTCCAGCTCAGCATAACGGTTTACACCACCTATACCGGCCTCGCGAATTGAGGCAGGAATGGGTTCGGCCTCAAAAATGATACGGTAGATACCCTCATCGCGACGCTGTAAATTGTTGATTACGGAGTTTAGCTGTTCAATACGACGGGTTATAAGCTCGTAGTTAGTAAGCAGCTCCTGATTTTCGCGCTTTAGCTTACGAACCTCAGGGGTATCGATAAATATTGGGAAAACTAAGTAGGAAATAAAACCAATTACAAAGGTGGCCAGTAGGTATTTTGCAGCACGGAAAAGGTGATCTCTTATGGTTTTCCTTTCCCTGACAAAGATCAGCTGTTCCGGATGAAATTTATACTTATGCTTTACCATATAGCCTTAATCCAAAAATTGACTTGAATACTTCTTGAGCATATTTTGGTAGTCGTCCTCGGTCATGTCGTTAAAGTAGTTGATTGGATTCACGGGTTTACCACGGAGAATAACCTCGTAATGGAGGTGTGGGCCAGTGCTTTTACCTGAACTACCCAGTAATCCTATCTTCTCTGCCCGTTTAACCCGTTGTCCAACCTTTGTCAGCACCTTACTCAGGTGGGCATAGCGTGTTTTATAGCCAAAGCCATGGTCAACTATAACCTCGTTACCATAGCCGTTGAAGGAGTAACCGGCTTCAACTACAATACCGTCGCCGGTGGAATAGATAGGAGTACCAACCGAGCCCACAAAATCAATTCCCGCATGCATGGTAACAGCCCCGTTTATGGGATCGCGACGGAAACCGTACAAGCTTGAAACCCTAATCAGATCCTTTGTGTTGATGGGCTGAATGGCAGGAACGCATAAAATCATTTTTTCCTTATTCTTGGCCATTTCAGCAACATCATCAAAAGAGCGCGATTGAACGTAGGCTCGCCAGGTAAGCTCATCGAGCGCCCTTAGAGTCTTTATAAGGGTTAATGAGTTGGTGGCTGAACGTAGGTTAGCATACTTATCCACACCGCCATAACCACCCCTACGAATGGTGTTAGGAATGGTATCGGCCTCAAAAATAGCCCGGTAAATATTATTGTCCTTGGCTTCAAGTACCGCCAAAGCATTGCTCAGCTCAAATATTTGCTTTTGAGCCAACTCATATTTAAGTACGTACTCAGCATTAGCCCTTTTAAGCGACTGCTCAACCGGAGTATCGTATATAACAGAAAAAGCATAGCCTAACCCCAAAAAAACACCTGCATAAAATCCCAAATGAATTAGTATCTTTGCAAACTGTTTGTAAAGAGGTATTCGAATAACATCGAATTTGAGTGTATGGGGGTTAAACTGGTATTTAAATTTTGCCATGTCCTTTAACACAAACTGTTACAATGTAACACACTTTTGACAAACTGCAACAAAACTATGGTAAAAATATTTTTTACACAAGTAAAAAGAACAATTTTTTTACTTTAAATAGTTAAATAGAGAATATTAACATTTTCAATACTAACTTTTTATGACTTCAAAGGAATTGCGTCAGAAATTTTTAGACTTTTTTGCTGGCAAGTCGCACCAAATTGTGCCTTCGGCACCAATGGTAATTAAGGATGACCCAACTCTGATGTTCACCAATGCAGGCATGAACCAGTTTAAGGATATTTTCCTTGGTAATGCACCGGTTAAGTATCCCCGAGTGGCCAACTCGCAGAAATGCCTCAGGGTATCGGGCAAGCATAACGATTTGGAGGAGGTTGGTCATGATACCTACCACCACACCATGTTTGAGATGCTTGGGAACTGGTCGTTTGGCGATTACTTTAAACGCGAAGCCATTGATTGGGCCTGGGAGTTTCTGGTTGAAGTACTTAAAATAGATAAGAACAGGCTTTACGCAACAATATTTGAGGGTAGCCCTGACGAAGGAATTGAGCGCGACCTTGAGGCTTTTGAGTGCTGGAAGAAACACCTGCCCGAAGGCAGAATCCTTCTTGGAAATAAAAAGGATAATTTCTGGGAAATGGGCGATACAGGACCTTGCGGACCCTGTACCGAGATTCATATTGATTTACGCGATGATGATGAGCGTAAGGCTATACCCGGTGAGCAAATGGTTAATAAGGGGCATCCCCAGGTAATTGAAATCTGGAACCTTGTATTCATCCAATTCAACCGTAAAGCCAATGGTTCATTAGAGCCACTTCCGGCCAAGCATGTTGATACGGGTATGGGCTTTGAACGTTTGGCCATGGTGGTTCAGGGCAAAAAGAGCAACTACGATACAGATGTATTCACGCCAATTATTGACCGTATATCGCAAATGTGCGGAATACCCTATGGGACTGATCCTAAGGCAGATGTGGCCATGCGCGTTATTGCTGACCACCTCAGGGCAATCAGTTTTTCTATTGCCGATGGGCAGCTACCATCCAACGTTAAGGCTGGGTATGTAATACGCCGCATTCTCCGTAGGGCGGTTCGATACGGTTACACATTCCTGAACTTCCGCGAACCGTTTATCGATAGCCTTGTGGCCGTTCTGGTTGAACAAATGGGCGACCACTACCCTGAACTTAAGGCTCAGCAAACCCTCATCACCAATGTAATCAACAAGGAGGAGGCAACATTCCTGCGCACTCTTGAAACGGGTATCAAGCTGCTTGAGCAGCTTATTGAAAAGGCTGCAAAGGAAAACAGAACCGAGATATCGGGTAAGGATGCCTTTGTGCTCTACGATACCTACGGTTTTCCGCTCGACCTTACTGAACTCATTTTGCGTGAGCATAACCTGAGCGTTAACCGCTCAGAGTTCGATGCCGAGATGGCTACCCAAAAGGAGCGCTCCAGAGCTGACGCTGCAGTTGAAGCTGACGATTGGATTAACGTGACCAATGCGGAAAAGGTAGAGTTTGTTGGGTATGACACTCTTAAAACCGACACCCGCATTATCCGTATGCGAACGGTTAAAACCAAGGGGAAAGAGCAGTACCACGTTGTGCTCGACCGCACTCCTTTTTACGCTGAATCGGGCGGTCAAGTAGGCGATTCGGGATTACTTGAGAGCGACTCGGAATCCATTAAGGTGATTAACACCTTTAAGGAGAACAACCTTATCATACATCTTGTAGATAGATTGCCTCAAAACCCCAACTCGCCGTTCTTTGCCACAGTTGATTACGAAAAACGAATTCGAACTGCTAATAACCACTCAGCCACACACCTGCTACACAATGCGCTACGCGCAATTCTGGGCACCCATGTGGAGCAAAAAGGTTCATTGGTTCACCCCGATTACTTGCGTTTCGACTTCTCACACTTCCAAAAAATGACCGATGAGGAGATCCGTAAGGTAGAACAACGGGTAAACAAGCTTATCCGACAAAACATACAGCTCGATGAACACCGAAGTGTTCCCATGGAGCAGGCTCAAAAAATGGGAGCCATTGCCCTATTTGGCGAAAAGTATGGCGAAAATGTAAGGGTTATTAAGTTTGGCGAGTCGGTTGAACTTTGCGGTGGAACCCACACCAAGGCAACCGGTAACATTGGTTACTTCAAAATAGTTTCGGAGGGCGCCATTGCAGCCGGGGTACGCCGTATTGAAGCAATTACCGGCGAAAAAGCCGAAGAGTTTGTTTACTCACAGATTGATACAATCAACCAGGTAAAGTCAACTCTTGGCAATCCACCAAACGTTATTCAGGCTGTATCCAAACTGGTTGATGAAAACAACCTGCTAAAAGATCAGCTAAATACCCTACAAGCCGAAAAACTAAAAGCGGTTAAAGCTGAACTTAAAGCAAAGGCTACCGAGCGTAATGGTATCAACCTGATTTGCGAGCGCATAAGCATAGGTAATGCCGATGCCATAAAGGATTTAGCATTCCAGCTGAAAAATGAGGTGCCAAACCTTTTCCTGGTATTGGGCACTGAAGCCGATGGCAAAGCGCTACTTACCATTATGATAAACGAAACGCTTGTTGAGAAGCATGGCCTAAATGCAGCTGCTATTGTTAAGGAAGCCGCTAAGGAAATCCAAGGGGGCGGTGGCGGACAACCATTCTTTGCCACAGCTGGAGGTAAAAACCCCGATGGATTGGACAAAGCGATAGTAAAAGCTAAGGAAGCAATAAAGTAGAAATCATAAAGGCTGCCCCAAATAAGGCAGCCTTTAATTTATTGTCAAAAAACTAAACGATTCTACTTAACAATGCCTGCAAAGCCCATAAAGGCCAGAGCAAGAATACCTGCGGTGAGTAGAGCAATGGGAACCCCCTTCATCCCTTTAGGAACGTTTGCTAAATCGAGCTGTTCACGGATTCCAGCCATTATTACAAGTGCTAGTCCAAAACCAATTGCTGTTGCACCTCCAAAAACAACCCCTTCAAGCAGGTTATAGTTCTTTTTGATAACCAGAATGGCTACACCAAGAACAGCACAGTTTGTAGTGATAAGGGGAAGAAAAATACCTAGGGCCTGGTATAATGCAGGGCTCAACTTCTTCAGCATAATCTCCACCATTTGCACCAGAGCAGCAATTACCAGAATGAACACAATGGTTTGCATAAAACCAACTCCCAAAGGATTCAGTACGTAATGCTGAATGAGGAAAGTAACCATTGTTGCCAGTACAATTACAAAGGTAACGGCACCCGCCATACCAATAGATGTGTCTATCTTATTTGATACACCCAAGAAAGGACAAATACCAAGGAATTGCGATAGAACAACGTTGTTTACAAATATGGCGGCAATTATAATTATTAGATATTCCATACTGTTTCCTCCTATTTCTTGAGACGGTTAAAAATGGCAATCAGGTAGGCAAGGGCAATAAATGCACCCGGCGAAAGGATAAATACAAGAATTGCATCGCCCGATATAAACTTATGGTCAAACAGTGAGCCTGCACCTAGGATTTCCCTTACAGAGCCTAAAAGAGTTAAGGCAAATGTAAAGCCCAGCCCCATACCAATACCATCGAGTATTGAGTCAAATACGCTGTTTTTGTTGGCAAAAGCCTCGGCACGACCAAGAACTATGCAGTTTACAACAATAAGAGGGATGAAAATACCAAGTTTCTCGTAAAGCGACTGGGTGTAGGCCTGCATAACCAAATCGACAATGGTTACAAATGTAGCAATTACTACTATGTACGAAGGAATACGCACTTTATCGGGAATAAAGCGTGCAATAAGCGAGATTACCGTATTGGAACCTAGCAAGACAAAGGTTGTTGCAAGTCCCATCCCCAATCCATTCATGGCTGAGGACGTGGTAGCCAGGGTAGGACACATCCCAAGAACAATTACAAATATGGGATTTTCCTTTATTATCCCTTTAGTCAGGTTATATAGCTTACTCATGCTTACCTCCTTCCTTTAAAGCGTTATATGCACGGATTACTGCATCGCAGTAGGCGCGGCTCGAAATGGTTGAAGCAGTAATAGCATCAACATCTCCCCCATCCTTTTTAACCTTAAGCTTAAATGTTTCGGGGTTTTTCCCCTCAAACTGAAGGCTAAAATTTGATTTTTTGGGGTCCATCTTATCGCCTAAACCGGGAGTTTCCTTGTGTGAGATAACAGCAATCTTATTAATGGTTCCATCGGGAAGGAAACCAACCATGAGTTCAATTCGACCTGCAAAACCATTGTTGCTAAAGGTTTTTACTGCCGTTCCTACAGGTTGCCCTTCCTTTGTAGCCGGATAAAAGGTAAGTTCGCCACCATCAACAGCAACAGTGTAAGCCTCGTTTCCGGGTTGATTATCAAACTCGGGGAGTACAGCTTTAATGGCATTATTTATTTTTGCCTGCTGCGCAAGGGCAATTGGCTCCTTGGTTGACTGATAAACAAGGCCAAGCGCCGCAGAGGCTACCAGGGTAATAACCAGCAGGGTAGCCGTCATATTCTTGAAATTCGATTCCACCTTAGCCATTGCGCTTTACCTCCTCTCCAAAACGTTTAGGTTTAACATATCGGTTAATTAATGGCACAAAAGCGTTCATGATTAGAATGGCAAACGAAACGCCCTCTGGGTATGCTCCCCATACCCTAATAATCACTGTTAACAACCCTATACCAATACCAAAAATCAGCATTCCTTTTGGGTGCATGGGTGAGGTAACATAATCGGTTGCCATGTATATGGCACCAATCATTACACCTCCTGTAACCAAGTGGAAAATTGGGTCGGCATTCTGTTCAGGGTTTATTAGCCATAGGATACCCGTGAAAACAAAAATGGTTGTGAAAATAGATATTGGAATATGCCAGGTTATCACCTTTTTATAGAGTAACCACGCAAAACCTATGAGTAGAGCCAAGGCTGATATTTCGCCAAGCGAACCACCCATAACCCCCATGAAAAGCTGAAGGTGCGAGGGAATTTGGTCAGCAATTTGCGAAATGGTATCACCCTTTTTTAACCCTTCCTTCAGTATGGCCAGGGGTGTTGGGCCTGTAATAGCATCGATATACTTTAAACGCGATTCAATTGGCAGTGGCCAACTGGTCATCTGAACCGGGAAGGATATCAGCATGAAAACGCGAGCCGCTAAAGCGGGGTTGAACGGATTGCTTCCCAACCCACCAAAGCTCATTTTGGCAACTCCAATGGCAAATAAGCTACCAATTACAACAATGTACCAGGGCAAGTTGCTTGGAACGTTAAAGGCAAGCAGCAAACCTGTAACAATGGCTGAACCATCGGTAATGGTAGGCTGAACCTTAAGGATGAACTTTTGAATAAGATATTCAAACAGAACACATGAGAGTACCGAGAGTAATGTAACTATTAGGGCACCTACGCCAAAGTAGTAAAGTGAAACCGCAAAGGCGGGCATAAGCGCCAATACCACGTTGAACATAAGTCGGCTGGTCGATTCGCCGCTATGCACGTGGGGTGATGGTGAAACTACAAGTTTACTATCCATTATCTTTTTAAGTTTGGCTGGTTATGTCAAATTAGTTCTTTCGAGCCCTGATGATTTTATTCACTTCGCTCTTACCTAGCCTGATGTAATCGAGCAAAGGTAGGTTTGCTGGGCACTCAAAGCTGCACGATCCGCACTCCATACAATCGAGCACACGCTCATGCTCCATTTTGTCGAACATCATACGCTGGCTCATACGAATGAGTAAGTATGGTTCAAGCCCCATGGGACAGGCTGTAACACACTTGGCGCAGCGTATACATACGCTATCAGCCTTACGTCTCGATTCGTTTGCAGGGAAAACGATTATACCCGATGTACCCTTGGTAACCGGAACAGAAATATCGGTTACCGCTTTACCCATCATGGGGCCGCCGTTAACCACCTTAGCAGTATCGTCGGGTAAACCACCGGCAGCAGCTATCAGGTCAGTAACCGGTGTCCCAATTCGAACTAAAAAGTTTGATGGTTTGGCTAAGTTCTTCCCGGTTACGGTAACCACGCGCTCAAAAAGGGGCTTATTCTTTTGAACTGCCTCGTAAACCGCAAAAGCTGTACCCACATTGTGTACAACTGCACCTATATCTATAGGTAAGCCACCCGATGGAACCTCGCGGTTGATGAGCGCTTTGATAAGCTGCTTTTCACCCCCTTGAGGGTATTTTACCTTTAGCGCATGAACGCTAATGCCTTGGTAATCCTTTGAAATATCGGAAAGATATTTAATGGCATCGGGCTTGTTATTCTCAATGCCAATCATTGCCTTGTCGACACCTAAGGCCCTCATGAGTAACTGAATACCCACCATCAGCTCATGCCCCTTTTCGAGCATCAAGCGGTGATCCGATGTGAGGTATGGTTCACACTCAACACCGTTAATTATGAGCACATCCGCTTTTTTGCCGGTTGGAACCGAAAGTTTAACATGCGATGGGAATGTTGCTCCGCCAAGACCTACAATACCAGCCTCGGCTATTTTCTTGATGATGGTTTGCGCATCGGCATCGATTGTGCGCTTTAGCTCAGGCGATCTATCAATTGTGGGTTCCCACTCATCGCCCTCAACTACAATTGTTACAGCCTGACGCTTGTAGCCGGAACTGTCGAGAACTGGATCAACCGATTCAACTGTACCCGACACCGATGAATGAATATTGGCCGAGACAAATCCTGCGCTTTGAGCAATAAGCTGACCAACCTTAACTTTATCGCCCTTAGCAACCACTATAGTTGCAGGCGCTCCAATGTGCTGCGATACAGGAATGCTTACCTTTGCAGGTAGCGGCAACACCTCAATGGGCCTATCGGCCGAAAATTTATTCTCAGGCGGATGAACGCCTCCTTTAGCAAATGTCTTCAACATTACTATATGGTTATGTTAGGTGTTACAATTAATTATTTTCTACATTCTCAGCTTGCCCTTCGACCTTTTGCTTACGTGGTGGGAAGTTTATTTCAAGGATTGCCCCAGTAGGACACTCCTCCACGCACTTACGGCAAAGCTTACACTTGTTGTAATCGATATAGGCAAGGTTATTTTCAAGGGTGATGGCATCGTGGGGGCAAACCTTAACACACTTTCCACAGCCAATGCATGCCACCTGGCAAGCCTTACGGGCTGGGCCACCCTTATCCTTGTTAATACACGATACAAAGATGCGCTTACCCTTAGGTCCCTTTTTGCGAAGCTCAATGATGAACTTTGGACATGCCTTAACGCAAGCACCGCAAGCGGTACACTTCTCCTCATCTATCACGGGTAAAAGGGTTACCGGATCGATATAAATGGCATCGAACTTACAAACGGCTACGCAATCGCCTAAGCCAAGGCAACCATACTGGCAACCTGTATCGCCACCATATAGGGCTGTGGCCAGCTTACACGATGATGCGCCATCGTATTCCACAAGGCGTTTCCGTTGCTCTGGGCTACCTGAGCATCGTACAACGGCAATCATGGGATCCTTTGCCTCGGCGGTCTGGCCAAGAACCTCGGCAGCCTTAGCCATAGTATCGTTACCACCCACAGGGCAAAACATCGATCCAATATCGTCGGTTTTAACGAATGCCTCGGCAAAGCCCCGGCAACCGGGATATCCACACCCGCCACAGTTAGCCCCGGGCAGTACGGCCTCAACCAAATCGATACGCGGATCCTCAATTACCTTAAATTTCTGAGCCACAAGGTATAACACTATGGCAAGCGCCACACCTAAAAGGCTAAGAACTAAAACTGCTGTAATAATGATAGAATTCATAGATTAGGTTGGTTTTACTTATAATTTCTCAATATCAAAATGAAACTGTTTCTCAATACTTTTCCTAAATAAGTAAAGCATAAGGTAGTAGGGTACAAGAACAGCCAACGAGAGCAAACCCGATACTGACTCGCTAAACCCCAAGGCGTTGAACACAAAAAGGGAAACAACAAGAACGATTAACGGAAGGATGTATCCCAAAAATAAAGCCTTGAAACCAAGCGATTGCTGCATGGTAACCTTAACGGTTTCGCCTACGGTGTAATTATGGTATGGCTTTGATACTACTACCTGTTTCTCGGCAACATCGGCTGCTGAACAGGCCCCTTTAGCTTGACAGCTGGCGCAAGCGGACTGGCTGATTATTGTTACCCGAATATCGGTTGCAGTTATTGCCTCAACACGTCCTAAATGCTCAATAACATTGGGTTTTAAAGACATCTACGGAAAACGTTTGAAATCAACCACAAAAATAATTTTCTTTAGTATACAATTCAGCCGTAAATGCAATTTGGAATCATTCTAAACATTTGCAAAATAATAATCAATTTCGATTAGATAGCCAAACAGACTCTCCTTTTGTCATCCTGAGCGTAGCGAAGGATCTTTTGATTAGTGTGCAGTGTACAGGGGTTTTTAGTGTTTGGTGTTTGGTGTTTAGTGTTTGGTTTGTAGTGTTTCGTGAAATGTTTTGTTCACTATCAACTATCAACTATCAACCATCAACTGTCAACTCCGCTTGTCATCCTGAGCGGCCTGTCCCGCCCTAGCGGGGAGCGAAGGAGCTCTGACCTGCCAAATGAGATGTTTCGCTACCGCTCAACATGACAATAGTTTTGGGAACTGATCAAAAACAAGTAACACAGAGTTACACAATGTAATACAGTGTTTCACAGAGTAAATGACATGACATTCACGGACAACGAACAACGATTCACGAACAACGAATAACGTTCTCAGCCCCGTAGGGGCGGAACATTTGTAACTAAATGAAACTTCCGTATGTACAGCGATGCACGCAATTCATAATCCAAAGAGCAAGGGTGAACCGTTGCATCGCAACAGAAAAGCATGGCAAAGAGCGGTTTACATGTTCTTTCTTGTCTTGATACAAGAAAGAACCAAAGAAAATCAAGGCTGAAAAGCCCGACCCGATGGGTGCCCCGCGGGTGGGACTGCCACGCGATACTATTCGCCACGCCTGCGGCGTGGCTCATGTGGTATCGCTTACTAGACCCATCGCCACGTTCCACTCCCGACCCATTAGCGGGTCTGGCTTTTATGCCATTGCCTGCTTCTTCCTCTCCATTCCCTCTCAGGGGAAAGGACTGGGGTAAAGCCGTTTTCTAAATTTAACCTAGACGACCCCTCTAAATCTCCCCTGAAAGGGGAGACTTTAACGGTGATCCCCTCTCCTGCCAGGAGAGGGGTTTGGGGTGAGGTCATTTTCCACGAGCAACAAACAACGAACTACGTCTCCAGCCCCGTAGGGGCGTATTACCAATGTAAAGTTCAGCAATCGATTGCATGGCTTTTACCTCAAATCTATTTGAAATTCTTCATAAATCTACCGTTAATAATACCTTTGCTATCTTATGAAATTGTTAATTGCAGTGTTTAAAAGATTTTTTTTCCTATTAGGGTTACCGCTTTTAGTACTGACTGGGTACGCACAAGGAGTAGTTGAGAACAATCCGCTGTTCGATGATAGTGAGGTTGCACGTATCGATATCACAATTAATCCTACATACTTACAAAGTATACTGCAGGCTGGAAATGAAGAGAGTAACACTGAATACCCTGCCACTTTCAGCTTCACTTCATCGAAATTTACGGCCGTAGTGGAGAATGCTGGTTTCAGGTTAAGGGGTAATACCTCGCGCTACGCCCAAAAGAAATCGTTTAAGGTATCGTTTAATACCTTTGAACCTGGAAATAAGTTGAAGGGTATTGAAAAATTGAACCTAAACGGTGAACATAACGACCCATCGATTGTTCGCTCCAAGCTTGTTTGGGATTTAATGGGTGAAATTGGCTTACCAGCTCCACGGGCAAACCATGTTAGGCTTTACATTAACAATCAGTATTACGGGCTATACATCAACGTTGAACATATAGATGAGAATTTTGTGAAAGCACGGTTTGGCAACAATGATGGAAATCTTTATAAATGTCTATATCCGGCCGATTTAACATACCGGAGCAGTGACCCTAATGCCTATAAATTTGTTCAAAACGGATACCGTGTATATGATCTAAAAACCAATACCGAACAGGACAACTATTCCGATCTTGCACAACTTATTGATATTATTAACCGCACATCCATATCGGATTTGCCAGCTAAACTTGAGCCAATATTTGATGTTAATAATTTCCTGAAATACTTAGCAGTTGAGGCGTTAACGGGCAACTGGGATGGATACTCATACAACAAGAACAACTTTTACCTTTACAGAAATACAGCCACCGGACGCTTTGAGTTCATACCCTACGATACCGATAACACATTTGGAATTGACTGGTTCAATATTGACTGGGCAACACGCAACGTTACCACATGGGTAAGCAGCCAGGCGCGACCTTTAACAAAAAACATACTTGCAGTTGATGTTTACCGCAAGCGCTACTACTTTTACCTAAAGCAGCTAATAAACGGAGCATTTTCAACTAATTCCATTCAGTCCAAGGCTATTGCTCTACGATCAAAAATTGAAGCCTACGCAACTATTGATCCTTACCGACCGCTCGATTACGGATGGAGTAGTTCCGATTTCTATAGCTCCTACTTCAATGCACTTGGCGGGCATGTTAAGTACGGTTTAATCCCTTACGTAACCAAGCGCATACAGTACGCAAACTCTCAGTTTAGTATCGGTGATATTCCGCCAATTGTTTCCAATGTTAGCTGGTTAGCTTACGGTTACAAAGTTCCAGTTACAGTATTTGCTGATGTTGACGATGAAGAGAAGGCTAACATAAAACTATACTTCAAAGCTGATGATAGCAATTGGCAAAGCTTTGAAATGCAAAACACCAACCGCAACCACTACATTTCCACTTTGGGGCCATGGAGCAAACCTGTTAAAGCTATCAGCTTTTACCTTGAATGCACCGATAAGAGCGGTAAAACAACCCGCGAGCCACTCATCGGTGAGTATTCAGTAAAATTCAATCAAATTGCAATACCCATTTGCATTAACGAGGTGATGACATCCAACCAATCCACCTATCCCGATGAGTATGGCAACTACTCCGACTGGGTTGAGCTTTACAACTACGGCAAAAATCCCATATCGCTACAGGGCATGAGCATAAGCGATAGCTTGGGTAAACCCGGGAAATGGGCTTTGCCCAGCATCACTATTAACCCTGGCGAGTTTCTGCTTCTTTGGGCCGATGGTGAACCCGAAAAAGGCAATAACCACTTACCTTTCCGACTCAGTAACCAAGGCGAAGAAATTGGGCTTTTTACATCTAAAACCGATGGGTACAAGCTGATTGATGGTTACCAATTTGGCAAAATAGCCAAAAATGAAAGTTTTGGCTACTACCCCAATGCTGTCGGCTTGCCTCAAGCACTGCTTAGCCCAACACCCGGAAAAAGTAATGTGTACACATCCAAACGGATTGATATGGTGTTACCTGAAATTATTGCCTACCCCAACCCATTTACTGAATCTGTTACAATTACCCTATCGTATCAACCGGCCTACGACTACACTATTTCAATAGTTAACCTTCAAGGAATTACCGTGCTGGAGCATTACATGAAAAAGGATGATAACCCAAAGCTAACCTGGCGCCCACAAAACCTTTCAAAGGGTACATACTTAATAGTTTTTACAATTCACGGCAAGCAAAATCAACTTATTAAACCGCAAAAAGTTATTTTTGAAAAATTTTGAATTGATGATACGGAATAAACTGGCATTGATTTTTGCATCTACTTTACTAATAGTCACAAATGCTAGCTCGCAGGTTGCTCGCACATTATGGAGCGGTGCTGAACTCCAGCTTCCCTTTTCAAAAGCATTTCGTATTACGTTCTCCCCTGAGCTAAGGCTAACCGACGAAAAGAGAATTGATGATCTTATTCTTGAAGCCGAGGCTCAACTTCGTATCCACAAACTCCTGCAGCCTACTATTTCATACAGGTATTACAGGTTTTACGATGATCCGGGTGAATACTTTAATGGTCAACGGTTGGGAGCAGGTATAAACTCATCGGTTGAGTTGGGTCGTTTTAAACTGACCAATCGCATTTTCTACTTTCATAGGCTAATAAACCGTTACGGTTATGGCTACTCCATTGAAACACGCCGTGAACTCCGCGAAGGTATCAAAATAACATACAACATAAGGCGAACAAAGCTTGAACCCTTTGTGCAGGCCGAAATTTACTACGATATTTCACCCGACCGTAACCATGAATTTTCAAGAGTCAGAATCAGAACCGGTTTGGAATACCCTTTCTCTAAGCGGTCGAGTATAGACCTGTTTTTCCAAATACAGGATAAGCTGAATACAAACAACCCACTCCGAACCTACACTGTTGGTATTTTTTACAACTATAAGCTACCTGCGCCAAAACCCAAATCGGTTGATATAGAGTAAATGTATTATTAACCATTTTAATGTATTACCTTTGCAGCAATTTTATTGCTGTTTTACAATGATTTCGGTTAATAATCTTACGCTTAGCTTTGATGGGTTCGACCTATTTAAGGGGATAAGCTTTCAGCTAAACGATAATGAGCATGTTGGGCTTGTTGGAAAGAATGGAGCAGGTAAAACCACATTGCTAAGGCTAATTGCTGGCGAACTGCAACCCACAAAGGGAAATATCTCATTACCCGGTGATATTAGGCTAGGCTATTTGCCCCAACAAATGAAGCTGGCCTCGGGAAAAACCGTAATAGAGGAAACCCGCAAGGCTTTCGCCGAAACAATTCAAATAAAAAATGACATTAACCACATCTCGGAGCAAATTTCACACCGCACCGATTACGAAAGCAAGGAGTACCTTGAGCTTATCAATAAGCTCACCGAATTAAACGACCGCTATGCCATACTTGAAGGCGATAGCGCCGATGCACGGGCAGAGCAAACCCTTTTGGGCTTAGGTTTTAAACGAGCCGATTTTAGCCGTCAAACCACTGAGTTTAGCGGGGGATGGCGAATGCGTATTGAGCTGGCTAAAATATTACTCCAGAACCCACAGGTTTTGCTCCTCGACGAGCCAACCAATCATTTGGATATTGAATCGATACAGTGGTTGGAGGATTACCTTAAAGACTTTCAGGGTGCCCTACTGCTTATTTCGCACGACCGTGCATTTCTGGATAATGTTACCCAGCGAACCATTGAAATCTCGCTTGGCAATGTTTACGATTACCGTGTACCCTACTCGCAATACGTGGAGTTGCGCCGTGAACGGCGCGAACAGCAAATGGCCGCCTACCGCAACCAACAAAAGCTCATTGAGGATACCCAGGAGTTTATTGACAGGTTCCGTTACAAGGCCACCAAGGCTGTTCAGGTGCAATCGCGTATTAAGATGCTTGAACGAATGGATATTATTGAGGTTGATGAGGAAGATAGTGCTACCCTGAATATCCGTTTCCCCGAAGCACCCCGCTCAGGCGATGTGGTTATTGAGGCCAAGGAGGTTTCGAAGAGCTTTGGAAACAAGCATGTTTTTTCCGATGTCCATTTTACCATTGAACGCGGCCAAAAGGTAGCCTTTGTTGGCCGTAATGGCGAAGGGAAAACTACCATGAGCCGCATAATTGTTGGTGAACTCCCTTACGATGGACACCTCAAAATTGGTCATAATGTTACCATAGGTTACTTTGCCCAAAATCAGGATGAGCTGCTCGATGGGAGCCTCACTGTACTTGAAACCATTGACCACGTGGCTGTAGGAGATATTCGCACCCGTATGCGCGATATACTTGGCGCATTCCTCTTCCGTGGTGAGGATGTTGATAAACGGGTTAGCGTACTATCCGGAGGTGAACGGAACCGGCTTGCCATGGCAAAGCTAATGCTTCAACCCTACAACCTGCTTGTACTCGACGAGCCCACCAACCACCTCGATATGCGATCGAAGGATGTTCTGAAAAATGCCCTTCAGGCATTTAATGGAACCCTAATCCTTGTTTCGCATGACCGCGACTTCCTAAACGGGCTGGTAGATAAAATCTATGAATTTACCGATGGAAAGGTAAAAGAACACCTTGGCGGTATATACGATTTTTTGCAGCGCAAAAAGTTGCAAAACCTAAAGGAATTGGAACGTAAACAGGTTGAGCAAAAAGCAAAAAACTCAACCAGCGCAAACTCCGAACAAAAAATACAGTGGGAGGAACGCAAAGAACTCGACCGGCAAATCCGCAAGCTGGAGTCGCAGGTTGAGAAGCTGGAAAAGGAAATCGGAATGCTGGAAAGCACTATTGCCGAAACCGATACTAAGCTATCGAACCCTACAGCCCATGGCATTGACCTATCCGATAAGGATTTTTTCAAAAAATATGAAAGCCATAAGACTGAACTTATGGGAAAAATGGAGCAGTGGGAAAATCTACTTGCTCAAGTTGAAGAACTAAAAACAAAACGAAACAACACAAACTAACAATGGAAAACTCGGAGAACCTAATATTTGGCATAAGAGCCGTTTTGGAAGCACTTAATGCTGGAGCAAAAATTAGCAAAGTGATAGTACGCCAAGGGCTTACCGGCAACCTAGCATCAGAACTTATGGGATTGCTAAAGCATAATAACATTCCCTTTCAGTATCTACCCAACGAGGCTTTTACTAGGTATAAGGATAAAAATCATCAGGGGGTTATTGCTTTTACCTCACCAATTGAGGTTTATAGGGTTGAAGATATTTTACCTCAACTACAGGAAAAAACCAACTCGCCATTCCTACTTATCCTCGACAGCATTACCGATGTACGCAACTTTGGTGCAATTGTTCGAACTGCCGAATGCGCAGGCGTTGATGCCATTATTGTTCCAGCCAAAGGAGCCGCCAATATTGGCGGCGATGCCATAAAAACCTCGGCTGGCGCACTATACAACATCCCCATTTGTAGGGTAGGTAGCCTAAAAATGCTAAGCTATCAGCTACGCGATTATGGTTATAGGATTGTTTCGGCAAGCGAAAGGGGCGAAAAGTTGCTCTATGAAGCTAACCTTACCGGGCCAATTGCTATTGTTATGGGAGCAGAGGATACAGGCATACACCCCGAAGTGCTAAGGCTATCGCATGAAATTGTTCGTATACCATTAAAGGGTAAAATTGAGTCGCTAAATGTTTCGGTGGCCACTGGCATTGTTCTGTTTGAAGCCGTTAGGCAGCGAACCCTATAACCCCTTTTCGTCCAGCACCTTTGCGCATTGTAAGCGTCCGTACTCAATCAGCTCTGCAGCCTTGTAAAATTCAAAAACGGTAGCCGAATTTTTTGATATGGGAACAAGCACATCGGGCGGGGTTACCTTTATTGCATACTGGGTTAACTGCGACTGCATGAGCTGCACCGAACGCATGGCTAAATCGAAGTAGCCAATACTTTTTGGCGATTGCTTAGCTTTTACCTCGCTTTCCTTAGCTGCCGCATTGTGCCCAAAGAATTTATCCCACTTGGCAACAAGTTGCTCAATTTTAGGGTTATCCTTAACCCAGCTGTTTTTGGATTGCTTATTGGTTGGCACAGCCAGATCGTAAGGGATAATGGCATTCAAATCAACAGCCACCAGTAAATCGTTTTTAGTTCGCCTAACATACTCCAGGGGCAATGGCGAAAGCACTCCCCCATCAACAAGTAATGTACCATTGTATGGCAATGGTGTGAAAACGCTTGGGATGGAAATGGATGCGCGAATGGCGGTTTGGAGCTTGCCAGAATTAAAAACAATAAGTTGATTACTTAAAATGTCGACTGCAACAGCAGTGTATGGTAGAGGCAAATCCTCTATGTTTACATCAGGAACCATATTGAGTTCCTGCATCTTTTCAAAAACCTTTTGCCCTTTAACAATACCTTTTGATGAGAATGTAAAATCGATCAGCGTTAGGATATCAATTTTATCGAGCTTAAGTATCCAGTTTTTGTAATCATCAAGCCTGTTGGCAGCCAGCAAGCCTCCCACAAGTGCCCCCATTGATGAGCCTGAGATAGATGTAATACTATAACCCCTTCGGGTTAACTCCTCAATCACCCCAATATGGGCTAAACCCCGAGCGCCACCACTCCCCAGTACCAGTGCTACATTCTTTGATTTAACCATAGCCAATTGCAACAATTATTTGAATACCAATGTTTTTACTCAAAGAATGCTAATAAAGGCAAAATTGAGGAACAACCGATTAATACTTTACCTTGTTCTCCTTATTATCCCACTCCCTAAAGGGTACAACACCCTTTTCGGGACTAACATGAATGAATGGGATACGCCTGCGGTCGAACGATAGGTTTACCTCATCGTAAATAAAGCTATCGTCGAAACCGTGGTACGATGCCATATGGCGGTTAGCTGAATAGTAAACCTTATCGAGACGAGCCCAGTAAATGGCCCCAAAGCACATGGGGCAAGGCTCACATGAGGTATAGAGAACACAACCGTTTAGCTGAAAGGTATTCAGGTTCTTACATGCATCGCGTATGGCCATTACCTCAGCGTGAGCGGTTGGGTCGTTTGTTGATGTAACATGGTTATTGCCACGCCCTACAATTTTTCCATCCTTAACCACAATAGCGCCAAAAGGGCCTCCATCGCCAGCCATTACGCCATCAACGGCTAACCTTATGGCCTCGTCCATAAATTTTTCGTGTTCGCTCATAGCTTACTTTTAAATCTCTAATTTACTAAGAAAATATTAAAAGGCAATTATACCAAATATTTATTGAAACAGAAGCGAAACCCAATGGTTGGATTCCGCTTCCGGAAGCTAATTAGTTACCTTTAGCAATTGCTCTAATATCATCGCTCGACATTCGCTGAAAAACCTTTAAATCAAAAACAGGAAGCGCAGCCATGATATGGTCAAGAATTTCCGATTGTATAATTTCATACTGAACAAATCGTTTTTCCTTGAGGAAGCAGTATATCTCCATGGGAATACCATACTCAACAGGCTGTTTCAGCCTAACAACAAGGGTAAGGTGTTTATTAACCTCAGGGTGATGGTTTAGGTATTCCTGAACATATTGCCTGAAAAGGTTCAGGTTGGTTTGCGCTCCGGCATTCATCAACTGAATGGGGTCGGTTTCATGCAGCTTGTCAACATCAATGTCCTTAAGCTTGCTGGCTATCAGGTTTATATTCGACAGTTTCTGTATAAGTTCCTTATCGCAGAACTTAACGGTTTTGGAGTCAATAATAATCGATTTCATTACCCTACGGCCAGCCGACTCTTCCATACCACGCCAGTTTTTGAAGCTCTCGTTGATTAGCGCAAAAGGCGGAACTGTGGTAATGGTATTGTCAAAGTTTTGAACCTTTACTGTGGTAAGGCTAATATCAACTACAGTTCCATCGAGGTTTCTTCCGGGCATCTCAATCCAATCGCCAAGCTTTAGCATCTCATTAGCCGATAGCTGGATTGATGCAACCAAACCGGTTATTACATCCTTGAATACCAACATCAAAACGGCGGTTGAGGCTCCTAAACCTACCAGAATCGATGCCGGATTTTTATTGATTATTATTCCTATAATCAAAATGCCTGCAAAAACATAAATAATAATTTTTAGAACCTGCAGGTATCCTTTAATTGGTCTATTCTTGGCATATGGTAATTCCTGGTAAATTTCGTTAACTGTGTCGAGAAAAGCATTAAATACACTAATGGCAATAAAAATCATGTAGATTTTTGTAAGTGCCTGTAAAAACAGTGTAACCTTGGGTGAATAGTCGTACAGGGCTATACCAAGGGTCAAGTACACCACAATGGCAGGAGCAAAGTGCGCTAAACGGTGAAAGAATCGTTTTTCAACCAAAACATCGTCCCAGTCGGTTTTGGTTCGCCTAGCTACACTAGTCATGGTGGTTAAAAAAATCCGCTTTGCAATAAAATCGGCAATTAATGCAAGTATTAAAATGGCTGCAAGCGATATTGCCACCTTGAAAAACTGGGCAAAGGTTTCATTTATACCTTGGCTTAGGAGCCACGACTCAAGGTCCTCGAGAAAAAGATACTTGCGAATTACTTGTTCCTCCATACCTTCCATATTCAAGTATTTTTTGTTAATAGTTTACTAAAGGCAAAGTTACAGCTAAAAAGGTAAGCCATCGTCACTTCCACCCTCCATAGGCTGATAAAGATTATCATTGAATGGGGGAAGTTCAGGGGCTTGTTCGGGTGTGGCACCCTTGCTCATTGGTTCAATTCGCCATGCCCTAACATCGGTGTACCACCGACCGTTGAACTCGCGCGATTCAATGTTGATTGCGACTTTTATTTGACTGCCCTCCTGAATTGGATCAAGCTCTCTCACCTTATCGCCCCAAAGCGATATGCAAATCTTTCGGGGGTACTGCTCCTGCGTTTCAATAATGAATTCCTGCTTGACCCAAGCGCCATTTTTCCCATGCCCGGTTTGCTGGTCGAGCTTTTTAATAAGTTTACCTTGGATTTCCATTTTTCAATCGATTAAAAAACCGGGCGAATGATCAACCCGGTTATGTATGATTGACTATAATTAAACTACTTCTTGCTGTCTTGAGCATTTTCCTTTACAATGTCAAGCAGTTCAACCTCAAAAATCAGGGCTTGGTTAGGGCCAATTGGGCTTCCCGGTCGAACCCTTTCCCCGTAACCTAACTCACTAGGGATGTAAAGAATGAACTTAGAGCCTACTTTCATTTTTTGCAAACCAATAGTCCAGCCAGGAATAACCTGGTTGAGTTTAAACTGGGCGGGTTCTCCCCTGTCGTACGATGAATCGAATTGGGTTCCATCAATCAGAGTACCCTTGTAATGAACCTTTACCACATCCTCAGCTGTAGGCATAAGCCCTGTACCTTCCTCAATAATCTTATACTGCAAACCCGATGAGTCAACAACTACACCCTCCTTGGTTTTGTTCTCATCAAGGAACTTGTTGCTTGCCTCTAGGTTTTCCTGAGCAAGGCGCATCTCGCGACGGTTAAAGAAATCCTGAATGTATTTCACGGCTTCCTCATCATTCATCTTGATTTTGGAAGAGTCTTTACTGAAAAAATCCTGAATGGCGCGAGCCATTGCCTTGTAGTTAATTTCATCGATCTTGGCATTCTCAAAACTACCGGCAATGTTTACGCCGAGTGCATAGCTCAAGCTATCGGTTTCAGATTTTAGGATAACCTTGCCAACCTTACTATTTGAATTTTGGCACGATACAACTACAGGTATTGCAATGGCAGCAACGAGTAAATTTTTTAGCTTCATGGTGATATTGATTTAAATTAGTTACTTATCAATAAATTCTCTGCGAATATACTACACTTTTTGAATAAGAAAAAAATGTTAGCTTTTTTTGAAGATTTTAATGATCGGGGGTTTTCCAAGCTCTTACCATGTGCCTTTTACCGGGAGGGCCTTGCAGCCTTTCAACGTTAAAGCCTGCCTGCCGTAAATTCTGCTTTACCAGCCCTTTAGCCGAATAGGTTACCAATACGCCATTAGGTGTTAAAGCATTGAATAGTTTTTTGAAATTGTCAATACTCCACATCTCGGGCTGGTCGTCAGGAGCAAAAGCATCAAAGTAAATCAAATCATACCTTTGGTTAGGAATCCAGCTTATGAAATCAACATACAACTTAAATACTGTAAACCAGGGAGATACTGGAACTGGATCGCCAGCAGATGCAGCAACAATTTTTACCCAAAGGTCTGCGCATTCTGGTTCTAATACAGTTTGGTAACCCGTAGAGTTTAGCACTTCAAGAATTGGTGGGAAAAGTTCAATACCGCTGTAATGTACCTTTACCCCAAACTTTGGCGCAACCCATGCAGTAAGAGCTGCGTTTAAACAGGTGCCCATTCCAACCTCAAGCACTTCAACAGTTTTCTTATTTAGCAAAATGGCTTCAAAACCTGATTTTATGAATACATGCATCGATTCCGTTAGCGCACCGTTTACAGAATGGTAAGTTGCGTTAAACCTTTCGCTGTATAGCGTGGGGCTGCCGTCGGCAGTTGGAACTACCCTTAATTCATCCATAGCAGATTATTTAGGCAAAGCTAATAAAAAAGCCGCTAGCATTATAGCGGCTTAATCAGTATTGTCGGCATTAAACTATTTTTTCACTTTTATTGAGCAGCCTACTGCTTTAGTTTCTGTTACGGCAGGTTTCTTACCAGCAAGTAAAGCATCAACAGCATTTTCAACATATTTTTCCTTTACGGCCGAGGCATCTTTATAGTTATCGTCAATAGCACCAATGTACTCAACAACCAAATCGTTTGCTTTTTTACTCAGGATATAAACATGGGGTGTACGGGTTGCTCCGTAAAGCGGATAAATTTTTTGTCCCTCATCAAAGAGGTAAACAAATGGGAATTTCTTTTGCTGAGCCCGTTCAATCATTTTATCGAACGAATCTTCCGGTACAACCTCAGGATCGTTAGAGTTGATGGCAATTACCGGAAACCCTTTTGATTCGTACTTTTGGTGTAGGGCTATCATTCTATCCTCGTAGGCTTTCACAAAAGGGCAATGGTTACAAGAGAAGATAACGATAAACCCCTTTGCCTGGGGGTAGTCAGCCATTGAAACCATTTTGCCATCAACATTTTTCAGGCGAAAGTCAGGGGCCTTATCGCCAATTTTTAAACCCTGAGCGTATAGCCCGGCCACCATGAAAGTAGCCATAAGCATTAAAAACAATCGTTTCATAGATTCATTCGTTTTAAAGTTTGACAAGTAAACTATCGATATTTGAAGTGATATCGGTTAATTCAATAGGCCCTTCAATAAAAACTTTATTGCTGCCTTTGTATATTAGGGTTGCAGGAAGTGCTCCGCTCCAGTCGGGGCTAACCTTATTAATCCATTCATTTTGATTGGGATCGTCGAGCAAAACTACAGGCAAACGGTTAGTTCTGGATTTTACAAATGGCTTCAAGCTCTTTTCGACCTGATTGGGAAAATCGAGGCTAACCATTAAGAATCTTACCTTGCTACCGGAGAATTTTTTTGCAGCTTCATCAAAGTATGGAAATTCCTTAACGCATGGCGAACACCAGGTAGCCCAGAAGTTAACTACGTAAACCGTATCGGTTGATTTTGTAAACTGCGGCTCAAGCATCTTAAAATCAACAACATCAATGGTGTCGTAACTATAAGTATGCCTGTTGGGGTTACAGCCAACCAAAACTATCACAATAATTATTAAAATAAACGATCTCAACATCGCTCAGCTATTTTTAAATTAACAAACAAAAAACTTCTTTGTTCAAATACCGTTTATTTTGCACGCCACCCAATTAATGGTAATAACAATTTGGTAAAAAACAATGGAACTAATAAATTTGATGTTTAAAACTCATTTTGGTTTAGATGATAAGAGCCATAAAAAATACTTTCCTTTTTTTTACCACCATCATAATCTCGGGCTGTTCCTTAGTACCCACCGCACCTTTAGCCGAACAACACGATACGCTTCTGGTTATGTTTGGGGATACACGCATCGATCCTTACTTCTGGTTACGGAATCGCGAATCGCAAAAGGTAATTGACCATTTACTGGCCGAGAATGCCTATACATATGCAGTAATGGAGCCTACCTTAAGCCTGCAAGATAGGTTGGTTGCTGAAATGCGCTCGCGCAAACGAGGCGACGATATTACTGTTCCTGTTTTCATGAATGGCTACTACTACTATATTCGATACGAGGAAGGCAAAGAGTACCCCATTAACTGTAGGCGAAAGGGCTCCATGAATGCGCCTGAA
>Ga0208461_1000819_pt1 | contig 29465 bp, 20 predicted proteins | sample AD_JPNTR4_MetaG_FD_184448 | JGI IMG/M metagenome (GOLD analysis project Ga0208461, IMG submission 184448) | Active sludge microbial communities of municipal wastewater-treating anaerobic digesters from Japan - AD_JPNTR4_MetaG (SPAdes) (version 2) | ecosystem: Engineered > Bioreactor > Anaerobic...
CGGGTGAGCTTGGGCTTGTTCATCAGGGCGACGGCTTCGCTGGAGTTCTTGATGACGAAGGTGCCATCGGCGATCTTGGGCTGCAGTTTGTTCCAGGCGCCTTCGAAGAACAGGAAGGCGTTGTTGTCGGAGGCCGCGCCGGCGTAGAGGTAGAGGTTGTTACCCTTGCCAGTAGCCTGATCAATGAGGTACTGACCCCACGCCTCGCCTACGGCGACGCTGTCGAAGGTCACGTAGTAGTCCACGGCGTCGGTGTCGCGGATCAGCCGGTCGTAGGAGATGACCTTGACCCCGGCGTTGTGAGCGGCCTCGGCGGCGGCAGCAGCAGCGGTGCCGTCCTGCGGGCAGATGATAATCACTTTGACGCCCTTGGTGATCAGCGCCTCGACGTTCTCCTTCTCCTTGGCCGAAGAGCCCTGGCTGAAGAGAATCTCGACGTTGTAGCCGGCCTTGGTGAGCGCCTCGCGGAAGCGCGTCTCATCCTGAATCCAGCGGGGCTCATCCTTCGTGGGCAGCACGATGCCGACGGACAGAGCCTGGCCTGCTTGCTCGGTGGGCGTTCCGCCACAAGCCGAGAGCAGCATGGAAGCAACAATCACAAGCACAACCAGTGTCCAAGACAGATTCTTCCGAAACATCACAGTCCTCCTTCAAAATGGGTGCAAAGTAAATCTCTGGATACGACAGGTTGTGAAACTTTAACGACGAAGTCTTTCGCAGTGCCTCCTTTTATTTGAATCCGTTGAAATGCTATGGAAATGCTGTGGACCTCGAATCATCGCTGCGGCAGGGGCCGCATAGCGCCTGATGCTTTCTCATTAAACCAGATTTGGGAGCGATCTCAACCCTTGTTTCCCCTGTCCTGGTCAGAAGTTTCCCCCGCAGCGCCTTGGGGGAAATCCCCTAAGACGAGAGGCCACTCCGTGGTCTCGATTTTCCCCGCGTCTTACAGGCTCTTCAAGCGCGCCTCGATTTCTTGCTTCACCTTCTCGATGTTGGCCTTGAGTTCGGCCTCGCGCTGCGCGAGCGTCTGCAATTGCCCCTCGGAGGCCTCCAGTTGCGCGACGTACCGCGCGCGCAGCTCGCCCTCTTTGCCCGTTGACGCCAACGCCTGCAGGTTCTCCCGCAGTTGCTGCTGCGCCTTGTAGACCGTCTGACGTTCCTGATCTACCGCGGCGAGCTTCTTCTCATAATCGCGGATGGTGTCCCAGAGCAGCAGCAGTTTGAGGGCCTTATCGAGCGTCTGCCGGTCGAGCAGGCCCCGTTGGAGATATTGCTGCAAGCTTTCGTAGGATTGCTTTTGTAATTCCTCGCGTCGCCGCAGCAATTGCCGCTCCTGGACTTTGAGCGTCGTCTCACCTTGCGACGGCGCGCTGACCTTGAAGCGGACCGTTTCCGCCGTCTGTTCGTGCGGCGCGGGGGTGTTGAAGATCTCGAAATTCGCCGTGCGCGGATGCTCGATCAGGACGTCGGCGGCCTTGTCGGTGGTGTTGGTGACCTGGTAAGTGCGCCAGCGGACGTCCCATTCCTCGAATTGCAGGTAGATTCCCTTGAGCTCCAACGCCCGCGTCTCGGTGCTGCTGCCGCTCTGTTCCCGGATGCGGATCCCCAACTCGACGGCGTAGGGCACGACCCCCTCGCCCTCCGTCGTCGTGAAGGGCAGGATGGCCTCACCGACGTATTCCCCGTCCTCGATGACCGTCACGGGGCCGCGCTCCAGCGTCAAGCCGGTGCTGTTCTTGAAGCGCAGGGTGGCCACCGGATGGGCAGCGAGCCTGGCGCCGTTGTAGAGCAGGTCCTTGCGATACTCCAGCTCCTCGCCGATGATGGGCACCATCGCCGATTGCCCCCGTCCTACCGTGACCGGCGTCCCGATGTTGTACTGGAAGAGCTCCCCCAGCGCCTTGCCCTCCGTCATGACTTGTACGGCCTGCGCGATGGCCTCGCGCGAGGACGGCGCCGGCGGGGGCGCCATCGGCGCCCGCATCATCTCCACGACGCCAAACCCTGCCGCGGGCGGTTCGGCTTCCGGCTGCGCTCCCCGCATGGCTTTGGGACGCCTGACCGCCTCAAATTCCACGGGCGCGGCAGCGACGCGGGCCTCCTCTTTGACCAGGGGCCGTTCGGGCGTGAACGGCGTGTAGAGATCGTACACGAACGAGATGGGCATGCCGGCGACCAGCGAGAGTGAGATTTCCTGGAGGTCTTCTTCCAGGCAGTTGTCGAACAGCCCCCAGCCCTGGAGCAGAGCACGCCCTGCGCCGGGCTCAGCGCCCGATTCGGCGACCAGGCGATAGCTCACCCGCCATGTCGGCGCCGGCGCGACGTAGCGCACGGAAAGCTCGTGCGCGCCGGGGGTGAGGCGGATGGTGACGACGCGCGTGTTGCCCTGGCTCAGCGCCGTCTGCAAGAAGAAGCGCAGATCGCGCCCTCCCTGCTCGTCGAGGATCTCCAATCCCTGCACGCGGCCGAGCGGCGTCACCTGCACGCGGTTCTCGGCGTCTTGCAGCACCGAGATCAGCGTCGTCGCCAGCGGTTGGCGTTCGGGCGCCTCATCCGGGCCGACGAGGAGGCCGTTCAGCGTTTCCCCCTGATCGAGCCGCAGGACGATGCGCCGTCCCCGCAGGCTGACCAGCAGATCATAGAGGCTGTGCTGATCGCTGAGGCGCACCGTGCAGCCCTCCAGCTGCTCCTCGCGCGTCTGCGGCGTGGCGTAATCCATGCCGAGCACCTGCCCGCCTTCCAGATCTATGACCGTGAGGCTCTTGAGCAGATCGTTCATGACCTCGACTTGAAAGGGCAGGGTCACTTCCGTGCCGCTGAGCCGGGCGCGCCGCTCGAAGAAGCCGACGCCGTGTTTGTACAACGTCATATGGACAATGGGCACTGTGGCCATTCTGCCTCCCTGTTGTGATTGAAAGTTGACGTCCGGCTCCCCGGTCGTCATTTGTTGTGTTTCAGCCTGGTAGAAACAATGAAGGGCGGAGCAACGCTTCGCCCTTCATTATACACCTGAGATGCCGGCGCTGGAAATCTATTTCACTGCCGTAGCGTCAGCGGCAGATAGACGCGCGCTCGCGTGCTGAGTCTCATCTCCATTGGCAGTGAGACTCCCTGATGGTAGCTGCCGTAACCTACCACACGGTAGGTCTCCGCGGTCGCTCCCGTTGAGTTCCAGACAGCGTTGAAGGTCTCCGTTGCGCCGGGCGCAAGTGCGGTGAACGGCATGGTGAACGTGGCCGGCGACGTGACGCCATCCTCTGTCTCCACGCGGATCACGGCGACGCCATTCAGCGGCGTATCCCCCGTGTTCTGAAATACCAGGGTGAGGGGCACGGCGTCCCCAGGCTTGAAGAGCGTCCGCGCCGCGCTCAGGCTGATCACTTCGCCTGCCGCGATGCCAGCCGTGAATTCTGTTCTCTCCGAATCCAGGACGTGACCTGCTGTGTCCTTTAGGAGCACCTCCAGGACGTAGTCTCCCGCCGGCAGCGGCGCGACGACGAGATCCAGCAGCGAGGCGCCGGCAACGGCGTGCAGCGGCTCCAGTGTCAAGGCTTGCGTCACCTCGTCCGAAAGCGATTTGACGACCGTCTGCACCAACACCGATTGCTCCGCGCCGCTGTTTTCTACTGCGAGCCTGGCGATGAGGGGCTTTGTGAGGCTGTACCGGGATCGGGACATCATCAGGCTGGCGATGTCCACGGTCGTGTCCACGACGGCGATGTCGAAGTTCCATTCCTGGTAGAAGCGCACGTCTGTCGTCCCTGGATTGTAGGTAAAGGGGTAGAGCAGCAGCTCCAGCGTCGAAGTGCCATCAGGGTTTTCGGAGACGTGCCACGTGTACGCCTGCTCGAACTGCGGCGTCCAACCTTCGGGCGTGACGTTGGTCGCCGATGTCGCGGGCGCGCAGTCGCAGTCCTGCGCCAGCGTGGCTGTGGGGATGTTCAAGCCGGTAGCGACGATCAGGCCCCCTCGTGCGGCGAGCGTCACCTGCTGCACACGCTGCCCCTGAGGATAGTCGTAGACCACCTTCCACGTGGGGACGATGGGATCTCCTTCCCAAATCCATTCGCTGCCGCCGGGGAGGGCGACGTGATCAAAACCCTCCTCATCGGTCGTCACGGTATAGTCGGGGAGGAGCAGCTGCGTCGCGCCACGCGGCCCGGCGTTTGCCAGGGGTGAGGTTGCGGCGACGACCGATGTGGGCAGGGCGCCGAATTTGGGGTCTCCGTAGAGGTGATACTGGTAAATCCATTCGCGCCAGTTGCCGTCGTCCGCCCAATGATCGCGCGCCATGTCGGTGAAGGCGTTACCTACGCTGAGAGCGCTGTTATCTCCCCAGCGATTGAAGAACGCCCGCCCGGCCCGGCCATTCGTCCCACGGTCGGACGGGCTGACGGCACCGATGTACGCCGCCGCGCCGTAACGCAACCATGCCTCCGCCATGCTGTAGGCATCTTTGTAATCGCCGCTCAGGCAGGTGAGGCCGAAGGTGAAGGGGTGGTATCCCGCGAAATTGAAGCTGGCGACGTCATTCGCGGTGAATCCTACGCTTCCAGTTCCAGTCGTGTCATTCCATGAATTTGACCCCCCGTGACCGCGGTAGAACACAAGGCTCTGCCCTTTGGCCATTTCAGTCCGGTAGACAGCCAGCATCTCCGCGGCAGTGCTATAGTTTTTCCAACGCAGGCGGGTGGCTTGAGCGACATCGAGACGATCATTGACTTCATTGAGCTGCGTCCAGAAAGTGCCTTCGCCGTCCCCGCGCCCGCTGCTCAGCAGCGCGCGTTGCCGGTCAAAGCCGCTGCCGTTGCGCGCCACGAGGATCGCATGGTGCAGGCCCTGACTCAGTGTGACCAGGTCATCGCCGACCTGACGGCTGAACACCAGTTCTGGTTTGGCCTCGCCAGAAGTGCTGGCATAACGCAGGTCGCTGTAGGGCACCCCGTAGCCCGCGTTCTGCACGGGGATGATCTCATCCTCGCCGACGAAGAGCACATAGCCGCCGGCGTGAGTGGTGCGGAAGTTGGGGTGCAGGGCGTTGGCCCACCGTCCTCCGGGTTCCAGGAGGGCGTCCACGGTCGCTGCGTCGGGGCTGAGGGGCAGGAACGCCAGCACACCATGGCGCAGGGTTGCCAGTTCCGCCATCCGCGAGAGGAGCAGATTCAATTCCCGCTGCTTTCCGGCAGACTGTTGCCAGGCGGGGGGAATCAAATACTGGCGCAACCCCTCAGGCGCGGTGACGAGCAGCATGTCCGCTTGAGCAAAGGCCTCTCTGACGGCGTCATCAATGAACTGCGTGCCCACCCAATTATCGCCGGACGCCAATGTTGTGACGTGGTCTGTCGTCCCGTATTGCAGGCGATACGTGATGGTTGCGACCTGATTGGGGCTGTCGCCGCCGCTGCCGACGTAGTAATGCTCGGAGGCGGGGTAGAGGATGGGGACGAGCTGGTAGGTCAGGGCAAAGGCCGCGCCTGGAGCCAGCGCCATCCTTTTGGCGTCGGCAGGTGAGAAGAAATCAATGTGGATGAGACGATTGGGGCTGTTGCCCCAGTCGGCGCTGGTGAGTGCATAGTGGGTGGTGGTCGGAATCTCGACGACCTGGAATCCACGCGCAAAATCGTCGAGGCTATCCACGAGAACGGTCGTCGCGCCCGTGTTGGTGATGGCTAACGTGACCCGGAAGAAATTGCCGTCGCGCTCAGTGCGATGGCCCAGCGCGAGCTCGCCCTGACCCTGGAGCAGCTGGATTGTGCTCTCCGCCGTGTAGGTGCTCCCGCCGCTGGTCCGCGCTTCGAAACGCAGGGTGTGAGCGCCGCTGGATTTGCCGGCCAGACTCACGGCGAAGACGTGATCGTAAGTTCCCGGCGTCGGTATGTAGGTGGACAGCAGCGTCCCATCCAGGTACATCTTCATACTGCTGACTTTGTCGCGTACGGCGTTGCACAGCACTGCCGAGAGGCCTGGGGGGACCGCTTCACCCTCCGAGAAGCCGGTGGCGGTGCACTTCCAGGCGTATTGCTCACCCGCGACATGCACATCGAGTGTGGCCCCGGCGGGCGCAGTCGGCCCGTCAATGTAGAGGATCTTGCCGGCTGTGGGGCTGACGATGACAGCCTGGCCCGGCATGGGCCGTGTGGCCGGCGTCACGGTTTCGGCCCTGACCGTCGGTTCATTTTCGAGATTGTATCCCTGCACCTGAAGCGTGTGACTGGTGAACCACTGCGCGCGCGTCAATCCCAGCGCTGCCGGCGACACGTAGACCTCATACCGGTTGCCTGTGGGTGCATAATCGCGCCCGATCAACTGCCCATCCAGGAAGAACGCCACACGGTCTACGCCGGCGACACTGCCTGTCACGTCGGCATAGAGCGTCCAAAATTCATAATAAGCGGAGTCGTATGGCAAGATGCCCACGGCGCCAAGCCCTACTGGATCGGTGCCCAGAGCGGCGGTCTCGAAGAACGCGCCGCCGCTGTTCGTGGGATTGCCCGCTGCGTCGGCGACGGTGACGCTGTAATAGTAGGGGCTGGCGGCCTCGAGACCGGTGAGGATGACTTGATGGCTCGTCTTATACGCGCCGTCGGTGATTGAGGTGACATTGAAGGGCCCGTTCCGTCCGTAGTCCAGACGCCCGCGACACGGCTCGTCCGTCGTCCAACTGATCGTTGCCCCGTGTTCAGTGATGGCGGACACCGTAGGGCCTGAGGTGATCTGCGGTGGCATGAGATCGCATGACCAGCTCTCTTCGAAGCAGTTGTTGCCTTCATTAGTCTCAGGGATGAGACCGGTCGCGTCAGCGCAGAGGCGCATTGGCGCTGTGGCGCCGGCGCACGTCCAGGCATACGCCAGGCTGCCCGCGCGCACTGCTCCCGGCGGCAGCGCCTCGTCGAAGGACGTCGAGGCGACCGCGCTGCCGTCGCGGAAGAGCCGCACCGTGTGGCCGGCGGGGGCTGTCCCCGCGCCGGTGTTCTGCACGATGTAGTAGACGCGCCCCTCGGCCTGGTCATACCAGACGCTGGTGATGCGCAGGTCAGGACGCGATTGCACGTTGACGGTGTAATGCTGCGCGACTGTCCCCCCGCAGTTCTGCGCGGAGACAGTGATCGTCTTGAGTCCAGGCGTGGCCCAAGTGTACTGGCGTATGGCCTGTGAGCCGGTGTAAGACGTCTGATCGGTCGCTTCCCAGGTGTAGATGATGGGCGGCGTGGCGCTCACGGGGACCGCTGTCGCCGTGTAGCCATAGGCCGTTTCGATGACCCCCTTCGCCGGGCCGATGAGGGTCAAACCGGTGAGGGGCTGTGGGCAGAGGGGCGGCGGCTCGGTGATGACAACCTGATGGGTGCCCACAAGGCTGCTCTCGCAGTTTTTCACCGTGACTGTGATCCCTTTTGTTCCGGGCGTGGTCCACGTGTAATTTCGGCTGGCCTGCGAGCCGGAATAGGGCGCTTGCCCCGTGGCCTCCCAGACATAGGTGATGGGTAAGGTCGCCGTTACGGGAAGGACGTCGGCCGTGAAATCATACGCCGTGCCGATGAGACCCGCTGTTGCCCCATTAATGGTGACGTCGGTGGCCGCGTGACACGGCGGCGGACCATACGTGATGATCAGATGCGCCGGTCTAGAGCCTTCCCTCGTATAAATTAAAGCGCTGCCAAGCGAGCCGCTCGCGGGTTTGAGCATCATACCGTAGTTGCTCACTGCCCCGGAGCTCCAGGCCTGCGCGATGTGGGTTACGTCGAACCAGTTCCAAGGCCATCCTTCCCATGGTTGCGCGGGATCGCCCTGACCTGCCGTTGCCGGGGCGTTATTCCAGGTTACGCCACTCTCTTGCCAGGTGGCAAGCACGGCTTCCGGCGCGATGGAAAACGTCTCCATCACGGTTCCGGCCTGCGCCCGATTGAACACTGCTTGCAGCCCCACTGAGGCGCTGATCACGGTGCTGCCCGCCGGAATGCCAGAAAGATCAAACTTCAGCAGGGCGTGCGCTCCAGTGCCGGTGCGATCATCCCGCACGGACATATCTTGCGAAGTGCCGTAGTTGTTGTTGGGATATCTATGGAAGATGCCTGCATCTGCCTGCACCGTCAGCTCTGTTCGCCGCACATACATGATCACCAGGCGCGGCGGGTTGGCGGCCTCGCGGGAGTCAAAAGAGTGAGGGGAATAAGGAATTGTCCCCATTCCAGAGGGGACCAGGCGCAGGCCGTAGTTGGTCCATGCACCGTTGTACCAGTTCTTCACGATCTGCGTGACGTCCCAGTGATACCAGTCGCCAGCAGCCGCGCCCGTCGCTTCATTGGCCGTCGTGGCCGTCGGTTGCGCGTTCCAGGTCACGGTTGTCTCGTGCCATTCCTGGGTGAGCGCTTGCGCCGCGATGTTGAAATCGCCGGCGGAGGTCCGGTACAATTCGAGCGTGGCGGTCAGAATCACGGCATCGGCGGGCAGGGAAGACAGGTTGAATGCCGCGAAGGTGCGATAGGTGTACGTGCCGAGGAGTGAAGACAATCCCACATTCAGATTGGTAGCCGTCCCGTAGTTGGTGTCCCCCGCTTTGTCGGTGACATAACTGTCCTTTGTCGCGAGCAACGTGCTGCGGAAGGCCGTCCCACCGTCGGAGGTGACCGCGCTGCAGGCGACCGGTTCCGCTTCCGGAAGGTTCTCTGGCGCGGCGGTCTCAGGAATCGCTGGCGCCGCCTCAACTGCTCGCGGCGCAAGGAAGGGAATCTCAAGGGAGATCACGCCATACGTCAATCCGGCCAGCAAGAATGCCAGGCCCAACACGCCACTGAAAGTCCGTAGCCGTTTCATGTGCCCTCCTTCGATAGATACTGCTTGAATCTGGAACTGTTCTTCCTCTGGACAGGGACGAGGGACAGCGTCAGAATGCCGATTTTCCAGGAATCAAGTTTAGTCTAACGGCACAGCGTCAAAAAAACGTCAAAAAGTGGCGAGCCGCACTGGAGGTATACAAAAACACGGAGGACACGGTCGGGATCTGAGATCATTCCGTGTCCTCCGGCGGGAAAGTCGGCTATGCTGGTTGGCCTATTTCATTTTGGAACTTACGCCGTGGGACGGCGCCAGCAAATTTCATCCAAAGAACGCCATGGCCGTGAAATGATGCGTCAGTCCTGCTGGCCCTGATCGCCGCTCTCCTCCGCCGCGACTTCGGGGAGCGCGGGCGTTGCCGGCGTCTCCTCTGACGCGGGTTCCAGAGCGCGCAGCTCGCGGTAGGTGAGCGTCCACACGCTGGAATCAAAGGTCTGATACACGCCGCCCAGGAACAGGCTCGGCGGCATGACGACCGCCAGGAAGAGGAGCAGCCCCAGGCTTCCGCCGACGATCCAGGGCACGGCACCCTCGGTCACCAGGCTGATCAGTCCGCCGATGATCAATGCCGGCAGCCCGCCGATCACGCCGCCCAGCGTCATCAGCAGCAGGACGACCGGGATCATCAGCAAGGTGACTCCCAGGTTGATGCCGACCATGAGCAGCCACATCAGCGCCACGTCCTTGAGGTGTTTCCACACAAAAGTCGCTCCCGCGCTGAGGGCCTCAAAAACTCCCTGCCCTTCCAGGATCACGAAGCGCCGGACGAAGTGCAGGAGCGTGTTGACCACGGTTCCCACCACGATGGCGAACAAAATCGCCAGCAGGATGAGACCGATGGCGGCCACGGTTCCCAACGTCCGCAGCAGGTCGCTCTGTGTGACCCAGACCAGCAACGGGGCGGCTGCCACCACGAAGATGAGCGCCAACCCCACGCCGATGACCAGTCCCACGAGCAGGTCGAGCAGGAAGAGGCGCCACGCGCTGCGCGACCAGCCGATCCGGAAGCCCTCCTGCACCGTGCGCTGCTTGCCGGTCTCGTCGTACTCGTCTACCATGCGGATGAGGGCCGTTTGGGAGATGTAACGTCCGAGCGCCGCGAGGACGGTGAACACCAGGATGAAGCCGCACAGAGCCGCGACGGTCGTGACGATGAGTCCCGTCGAAATGCCGGGCCACGCCGGCGTTGAGGGCAGGTTCCATTCGCCGCCGGTGTTCCCCATGCCGCCGAATCGCACGCCGCTATTACTGCCGCCTCCGCCGCCGGCGGAGGCCAGCGCCAGCAGAATGCCGAACACCCACAGGGCCTTGTAACGCCAGGTCGTGTTCCAGGCTTGTTGGATGATCTTTCCGTAATCCATTGTTAGACCTCCTCGGAAAATAGGCGAAAAGGCGAGAAAGCGAAAAGGCGAGTGGCGCGAACTTCAGTTCACTCGCTGGCCGCCGCCCCGGAATGAATTCCGGGTCTGACAGGTCCCCAACAATGCGCTTCGGCGCGGTTGGCTCGTGTCGAACCGGCGAGTCGCCGCAGCCTCTGCGCACGGGTTATGGCTCACAGGGTAACTGTTCAGCCACTGACTAAAAAACGCAAGATTTCCTGGCGACCCTTGAAGATTGAGTATCATCCATCGCCGGCTAGCCACCTGGCGCCAGACTTGTGCGCCGGCACATGGCGTCTCGGAAAATAGAGAGCCGTGAGAAGAGAACCGTTGCGGCTTCTATTCACGCCTCGCATTTTCGTGTTGGCCGCCGGGACTGCCGTCCGTTGCCGGTTTAGTGCCCATGGCTCAATCCACCGTCAGCGTCTTGCTCAGATTGCGGGGAAAATCGGGATCATAGCCCCGGGCGACGCCCAGATAATACGCCAGCAGCTGCAGGGGCAGCGTCGCCAGCAGCGGCATGAACAGGGGATCGGCGTCGGGCAGCGCGAGGGTGGTGTGCGCGTTGGCCTGCAGGCGCGCGTCCGCCGCGGCGATGGCGATGGTGTGTCCGCCGCGCACCGCCACCTCGTTGATCCCGCTCACGGCCAGCCCCACGTCCTCCGGCCCGGCGACGAAGATGACGGGATAACCCTCGTCCACTGCCGAAAGCGGGCCGTGCTTGAATTCCGTCGAAAGCATCCCCTCGCAGTGCGCGTACGTCACCTCTTTGAGTTTGAGCGCTCCCTCCAGGGCGATGGGATAGGTGAGGCCATAGCCCAGGCAGTAGAGGTCGTTGCGACCCGTCAGGCGGGGTTGGAGCGCGCGCACCGGCGCTTCTACCGCCTCGAGGGTGCGTTCCAGCAACTCCGGGAGCCGCGCCAGCGCCCCGGTATTGTGACCGCCCATGCGCAGCGCCAGGTAGAGGAAGGCGAGCGCCTGGTTCATGAAAGTCTTGGTGGCCGGCACACTGATCTCGTAGCCGCAGGCCAGGGGCAGCGTGTGCTCGGTCTCGTTCATCAGCGTCGAACCGATCACGTTCACCAGGCTCACGGAACCCATCCCGCGCCGTTGCCCGGCGTGAAAGGCGTTGAGGACGTCCTTGGTCTCCCCGCTCTGGCTGACAAACAGCCCCACGTCCTGTGGGCCGATGGTCGGCGCGTACTGGGGCACGAACTGCGGCGCGAGGATGGGAATCGCCGGCCGCCCCGCGAGCCGCGCCATGTACACCGCGCCCAACAGGCAGGCGTGATAGCTCGTCCCGCAGCCGATGAGATAGAGATGCCGCGCCTCGCGCAGCCGACGTACTACCGGCGCGATATCTCCGGAGGCGTCGTAGAGGTGCAGCAATTCGCGCGCGACGCCGGGCTGCTCGTGAATCTCCTTGAGCATGAAATGGGGATAACCGCCCTTGGCGACCGCGTCCATGCTCTCGGTCACCAGCTCCGGCTCACGCTTGATGGGCTGTCCATCCTCGACGTGATAGAGATCCACCCCCTCCGGCCGTAGCACGACGATCTCGCCGTCCCGCACGCGCAGCACTCGCCGCGTCAGCGCCAGGATCGAGGGCAGGTCGGAGGAGGCGTAGGTAGCGCCCTCCCCGATGCCCGCTACCAGGCCGGAGCCTTTCTTGAAGGCGTAGAGCCGATCTTCGCCCACGCGCCCGATGATGAAGGCGTAATCGCCCTCCAGATCGTGGTAAGCCCGGCGGATGGCCTCCAGCATCCCGTAGCCCTGGTTGACATAACGTTCCACGGCGTGCACGCAGCTCTCGCCGTCGTTTGTCGAGCGGACGACCATGCCCTCGGCCGTGAATTGCGCCATGAGCTCCACGTTGTTGACCACGTTGCCGTTGTGAGCGCCCACCATGTCGCCGTCGGAATCGAGATGAGGCTGCGCGTTCACCTGCGAGGGCGCGCCGAACGTGGCCCAGCGCAACTGCACGATGCCGCGCTGACCCTTCATCTCGTAGAAATTGAGCCGCTCGGCGACGCTGGCCACCTTGCCGACGTCTTTGCGCAGATCAATGCGGCCATCCTCGTGGAGGGTGGCGCAGCCTACCGAGTCGTATCCTCGATAGGTGAGGCTATGCGCCGCGTTGACCAGAATCGGCCCTAACGGCTGCTCTTCGTTTGTGACGATGCCAAAAATTCCACACATAGGCTCCTCTCACTCCATTGCCCCATTACCCATTCAGATTTTCAATCGCCACCGGCTCTAGCGGCTCGGCGGGCTCGAAGCCAAAGATGCGGCTGTAGAAGTACAGTTCGGCGTCCAGCGCGCGCTGGATGTTTTCCGCGCGGCGGAAGCCGTGCTGCTCGCCTTCGAAGGACACATACGCCACGGGAATGCCCTTTTCCTTCAGCGCGGCGACCATGGCCTCGGCCTGATTGGGCGGCACGACGGGATCCTCCAATCCCTGGAAGAAGATGACTGGGCAGGCGAGCCGGTCGGTGAAATGGATCGGGGAACGGGCGCGGTACAGGTCGGCGCGTTCGGGATAGGGGCCGATGAGCCGGTCGAGATACCGCGACTCGAATTTGTGCGTGTCGCGCGCGAGCGCTTCCGCGTCGCCAATGCCAAAGTGGCTCGCGCCTGCCGCGAAGACTCTATGGAAGGTGAGCGCGCACAGCGTGGTGTAGCCGCCCGCGCTCCCGCCGCGAATGGCCAGCCGCGCGCCATCCACCTCGCCGCGCTCCACCAGATAGCGCGCCCCGTTGATGCAATCTTCCACGTCCACCACGCCCCAATTGCCGTTGAGCCGCTGCCGATAGGCGCGCCCGTAGCCTGTGCTCCCACCGTAATTCACGTCGAGCACGGCGAACCCCCGGCTGGTCCAGTACTGGATGCTCAGGTTCAGCGCGCTGGAGGCGGCGCCCGTCGGTCCGCCGTGGCTGAGGACCAACAAGGGCGGACGTTCGCCCTCTGGCGCGGCGAAGTCGCGGTTCTGTGGCCGGTAGAAAAACGCATGGGCCGTCAGGCCGTTGGACGTAGGGAACGTGAGCGCTTCGGGAATCGCCAGATAGCCCGGATCGAGGGTGAGTTCGGTGGAGCGGCGGATCGGCGTGCCGACGCCGGTGGCCGGATCGAAAAGCTGCAGTGCCGTGGCCTCCGTGGGCGAACCGGTGAGCAGCGCTACCCTCCCCGCCGGGCCGCTCGTGAGTTGTCCCAGGCTGCTGTAGGGCAGGGGCAGCGTCTCGAAGGCCAGCGTGCGGAGGTCGAGCTTTCCCAGGTGATCGGTTCCTTCCTGTTCATAGCTGCAGAGCAGCGTGTGCGCGTCGGGGAAGACGAAGGTGCTTTGCCCGAAAACCCATTGCGGCTGACCGAATTCCGCCTCCATCGGCTGCAACGGACGGGCCGCGTTCCCTTCCAGGCGGTAAAGGTTCCACCAACCGCTGCGGTCGGAGACGAAATAGAGCTGTCCATCCGGGCCCCAGGTGGGCTGGAAGATGGATTCCTCCTCACCGCCGGCGACACAGCGCGCGTTGGCCAGACTGCCGTCGGGTCGTACATCGGCGAGCCACAGTTCACAGCCATCCCAGGGCATGTTGGGATGATTCCAGCACAGCCAGGCGAGCCGGTTGCCTGCTGGATGGAGGCGCGGCGTGGCGTAGAAATCGTAGCCCTCGGCGATGACAACGCCCTCGGTGACCTCGCCCGTCAGAGGGAGGTGCACCAGCGTGTTCCGGGCCTCCTGGTCGGCGGCGCGATGATCTTCCCGCACGCAAAACAGCAGTCCGCGCGCCGCATCCACGACGCCGTCGGCATAACGCAGGGGCAGCGCTGGCGTGAGGGGGCGCGGCGCGTCGCCCGGCAGGAGCCGGTAGAGCCGTTGGTCGCTGAAGTTGGAGAAATAGAGCACTCCCTGGTGGACGGTGTACGCGCCGCCGCCGTATTCGTGGACGCGCGTGCGCGCGCTGAAGGGGGCGGGCAACACGTCGCGGAGGTCGCCGTCGGCGGCGCGGCGGACGATGACGTTACGCCCGCCTTCGCTGGGACGTCCCTCGATCCAGTACAGGTCGGGGCCATCGAAGCGGGGCGCTTCCAACCGTACCGCCCGGGCCACGATCAACGCGGAGGTAATGGGCGATTTCCAGGCGCCGTAGGGCGCGATCGTCACTTGTGTCATCTGGTGCTCCTTTGTCGTGCGATGGGTGCTGGACTAACGGGCCATATGGGCCAATGGTATAATGCCCTAAGTGTAACACAATTGCGCGAAAGGACATTTTGATGGAATCTACGACACGTCTGTTGCTCATCCGTCACGGGCTGGTGCACAATCCCGCTAATCTCATCTACGGTCGCTTGCCGGGCTTTGAGCTCAGCGAGCTGGGCCACCGACAGGCGCAGGCGGCCGCGGCGGCGCTGCGAGCGACGCCCCTGGCGGCGCTGTTCAGCAGTCCGCAGCTGCGCGCACGTCAGACCGCGGCGCACGTGGCGCTGCAGCATCCCGGGCTCACGCCGGCGATCTCTCCCTGGCTCGACGAGATCTACATTCCGCTGGAGGGGCAGCCCCTGACCGTTGCCGCTGCACGCGATTGGGATCTCTACGCCGGCTCGCCGCCGCCGTACGATCAGCCCGCCGACATTGTGGCCCGGGTCCGCGCCTTTGTGGCCGAAATCCGCCGCGCCTATGCCGGGCAGACCGTTGCCGCTGTCACCCATGGGGATGTGATTGCCTTTGCCGTGCTCTGGGCGCTGGGACGACCGACGATAGCGGCGGAAAAACGTGCGTTGCACACCGTCCCTGGCTTTTACGACGGCTACCCTCAGACGGCCTCGATCACTACTTTCACGTTCGATGGCCCATGCGATGGGGGGGACGACCGCCCTGTGGCGGTCGCCTATCTGCGGCCTTATGGGGCGGAGTTGCTGGACGATTCAGCGCCCAAGTGAGGGGGGATGGAATTTTTGGTCAAGGAGACGCCCGGTGCAGGCGCGCCCTGGAACGTGTGAACGTGCGTAGGTGTGAACGTGGGCACGTGTTTGTTCTCGAAGGAGACGCCATGTGCTGGCGCACACCGAGCAAGCACGAGAATGTGAATTGTGAGTCGTAACCCGTTGGTAGAGATCGCGGCGGCTCTCGGCTCACTGAGATCTATTTTCTGAGGAAGCACCTCCAGGAAACAGCGCGCCAGCGTTCGGCCTGCCGTTACAAATGTGGATAGACTATCTTTTCCCCTGAGCTATGCTACAATGAAAGAGTCGCGGTGTTCTCCCTTGTACGCGGAGGTGACGATGTCCAACCTGACCCCGTTCCGACGGAGATTCTGTGTCTGCTCATCGGCGGCAATCCCCTGCTGGATCCAGATGCTGTGTGTTGCCTTCGCCTTCGAGCTCTTGTCCTTGTTCAACTTTGGAATAGTCATACCCTGATGCCTGAATCATGACCCCTGCGTGGGATTATGGAAAGTACAATGTGAAGTTGCAGCAAAGGAGGCGCCTGTGAGTGGTGAGAACTTAGAGATCCGGCTTGGGACACTGACCCCCTTGTGGACTGGCGGTGTAGCAGCAGGCAAAGTTGACCGCATCCACGAGACGGGCATCCTTGGCAGTCTGCGCTGGTGGTACGAGGCCATCGTGCGCGGGCTGGGCGGGGAGGCGTGTGACCCCAGCACGGGAAAATGCCGGTTCGATGGGGAAGCCTATGAGAAGAGCCAGGCTGACGATGAGCGCCAACGTCTGCGCGATGCCGGCCTGTGCGATGTGTGCCAGGTGTTCGGCGCCACGGGTTGGCGGCGGCGGTTTCGGCTGGAGGTGATGCAAGATGAGGCCAGCCTGGCCTGGACGCCGCCGCCCGACACCCTCAACATTCGCCCGCCGGAGCACACCCGGGGCTGGTATCTTCCGCCGGGCTGGGTGGGCCAGATTACGCTGCGTCTGACGGGCGATGACCAGACGTTAGCCTTGCTGACTGCCCTCTTGCGTTTCCTGGAGCGGCATGGAGCGATCGGTGCCAAACCGCAATTGGGGTATGGCGTTTTTCGGATTATAGATATCGAGGGCGCACTGCAAAGGCCGTGGGTGTGGCCGTCACTGGGACTTGACCAATCTCATCCTACCCTTCCCGACCTGCGTCGCTTTGGCTTTTTCAACTATCGCTTTACCGCCGAACAAGGTTGGTGGTCACGCGCCCCAGGTCTGGAGCGTTTGCTTGGGCGCAGTGAAACAGCGCGCGCTTTGCAGCAATTGGTCCAGCAAGGAATGATCCCTGTCGCCCCACTGCTCAAAGATGCCTGGCGTTTTGGTCATTGGAATGGGCCGCGCAGCGTCGAGTTGTATCTGTTTGGTACCTCTCGCGATCCGCGCGTGCGCAGCAAGTTGAACGTCAGTTGGGCCTATCCCGCTGAAAACGCAAATAACTGGGAGGTGCGTGGCTGGGTCTGGCTTCCAGAGCAGGATGACCGAGATGTACCTTTTTTGCAACAGGTCTGGCAAAACGTACGGGACGTGAGCATCTGGCAGACCGTGCTCAAGACTGATCATGGCGCACTGACTTGCTTCCCTGATGCCTCAACGTGGCAAGCGTGGGCAGCGGACAGTGTGCGTAATTTTTTGGAGGAGGCCTCATGATTGAGCGTTTGATGGTGCATCGCTTTCGCGGCATCCGCGAAGGCAAACTGGAAGACCTGGCAAAAGTCAATTTGCTGGCGGGTCCCAACAACAGTGGCAAGACGGCAGTGCTGGAGATGCTCTACCTGGCCGGAGTGAGCGGGCGGGACTGTGGCCTGGTGCTGGAAGACGGCAGCCGCTTCGAAGCTCACGCGCCGCTGTCTCACGATATACTCGGCTACCAGCCCTTGCCGCGTCTATGGGAACGGCACGGGCGTGACGCGCTGGGGGCCGAGTCGTCGGGCGGGGTGACGGAGGCCGGGAGCCTCCGATACCATCTGCGTGATCTGCCGGATGAGCATCTGTTGCAGCAGTTTACTCTGGCTGCTCCGCTCGATAAAGACGGACGCGATCTCGGTTTTTCAACGGAGGATGCGCAGGCCACGGCGCTGTTCACGCTGGAGCGTCAGCGCGGTGTACCGCCTGAAATGATACCCCCCAAGATTGGGGAAGAGGTTTCGCCCGAGAAGGCGCGGATGACCTATCTCTGGTATCCTGATTTTGTCTTCAACCAGGCCCAGCGTGAACCGCTGGATTACCTGGCTGTATGGGCTTCTAAGGGGATAGCTAGCGCTCCGGAGCGGGTCTTGTTCTTCGATTTCCACACCGCTCATGGCCATTTCCAGCGTCGGTTTGTGGATTTCGCTTACATGAACATCCCCGACTGGCATAAAAAGATATCTCAACCGCTGGGCAGGATTTTTCCGGACATGGCCGGTAGCCAGGTGAACACACGACCGACGCCGGGCAATCAGATGGCCGGGTATGTGGAGTTGCCGGGACACAAGCCGTTACTGATCGACCACTTTGGCGACGGCGCCCGACATGCCTTCAAGGTGTTGGCCGGTCTGATCACTTTGGCTGAGACGGTGGACGAGGCGCATCCGGGCCTCTTTTTGTGGGAGGACCCCGAACTTTTCATGCACGCGGCATCTCTGGAGCGTTTGTTGATCGAGGCCTTGGACCTGGTGCGGGAACGGCCCATCCAGATGTTTATTTCCACGCAGAGTATGGAAACCATCGCTTGCCTGACCCGCTATTTTTCAAAACGGCAAGACTCTGCCGAGACATTGCGGACATTCAGGTTGGGAATCAAAGAAGGCCGATTGTTTTACGCCACCTTCAAGTATCCCAACCTGCGCTCCTGGCTACAAGAGGGGATGGATCCTCGTTTCTGGGGCGTTGCCGACACAGGGCTTTCGTACCGGTTGGAGGATAGTGATGAATAAGGTCTTTGTTTTCTGTGAGGGGCCGACGGATCAGGTAATTTACTCCGCTGTGAGGGAGGGCCTGTCGCAGGTTCAGGTACTTGCAGAGAAACCCATTTCCGTCGGCGGCAGAACCAACTTCCGTCCCAAGATACTTGCAACAGTAGCCCCTGAACTCACCGCAGGAGAGCCGGGCAGCTATATCGGCGTCCTGGTGTTCCGTGACCAGGATGCAGGTGAAGAGCTATCAGCGATTCAGGATGCCTTTGCGGGGATCGCGCGCGAGCTTTTGAGGCAGGGGCAACTCCAGCCGAGGCTTGCCCGGGTTCAGCCATGGCCGAATCTCTTCAGACTGGATGAGCCGCCAACCCCCGAGCGACCTGGTCTGCGCCTTGTGTTGCACATTGCTGCCCCTCAGTTTGAGAATTTATCGCTAAGAAATTTGACGACGGACGGGTATGTCCTGGCGCTGGCCCTGCAGGACGAGGTGCTGGAACGGTTTGCAGTTGAATCGAGGGTACGGAGCTCAAGCGGCATTCTACGCGAGTTAATCACTCACGGGGTGCCGGGAACCATCTCGAACTGTAATATTGCTTTCGACGAAGACAAGGATTACCTGGCGGCTTATCTGTGCGCCACCAGATTCTGGACGGTCAGGCGCACCGAGGAGAAGGAAAGGCTGTTGCGCCTGATCCTGGACCGCGCCTTAAAATACACACCGGCGGCGTTCTGGTGTGTGTTGAATTCCTGGGAGGCGGCTATAGAGGAGGTGATGCAGTGAAACGCGAATTTTACGCCCAATATGACCTGCCGGCCCACGATGATTTGACGCAGGCGCAGGCTGTGGATTACCTGAGTGGCGTTTCTGACTCCCCCCCACGCAAATGGGCCGAGCTGGCGCAGGTAGAGGATCCGGCTACGCGTCTGTCCCTCTTGGCACAAGCGTTAGCCTCCCCTTACAAAGACCGCGCCCGGATGGGACAGCAGCGGGGAACGTCCGGCGGCCTGTGGCGCTGGATAGCGTCAGGGCAGGCGGGTATGTTTCTGGCAGGACAACGCGGACGCTATCTCCAACCATTGAACTTGCTCCCTTCTTTGCCCGACCTGACGAGTTTCCCGCGCTATTCCTTCGCCTTTCACTTTACCTTCATTTTGCGCAAACCCTACCTCAGCCGCGACGACGCCGACTGGCACATCCTGGACAACCCCCTGAAAAAAGAATGGGTCTTCAAGTTGCCCTACGTCGCTTCCACCCAATGGAAGGGCGCACTGCGGGCGGCGATGATGCAGCAACTGGCAAAACGATTCACCGCCGCCGAGACGCCTTTTACCGAGGAGCGCCTGCAACTCTACCGCCTCTTCGGCAGTGAGAAGGATGGTGCGGCAGATTTCCTCAATCGCGCGCTGGCTTGTTGGCGCGTTGGCACGCTCCCGGAAAACGCCGATGACCCGCGCCAAAAGGAACGGAAAGAGCGCATCGGAGCTGAGATGAAAAAGACGGCACAGGAGTTTGATGTGCTGCTCCGCGAGCGAGGCTATCGTCAGGGGGACGTCGAAGGCTTCCAGGGTCATTTATATTTCTACCCTACTTACTTTGACCAGATCGGTCTAGAAGTGGCTAACCCTCACCCGCGCGATGTCGGTGCCGGCAAGCAGCCCATCTATTTCGAGTGCGTGCCTGCTGGTGCGCCGGGCGCCTTCACGCTGCTCTACGTGCCTTTCGGCCCGCTTGAGCCAGATGAAGACCAAAAACGTGCCGAAGTAGCGGAGGACCTGCAACTGCTGGCCCAAGGCCTCCAGGCCATGCTCACCACCTACGGCTTCGGGGCCAAGACCAGCAGCGGTTTTGGCGTCGCAGAGGACCAACTGGCCGGGGAAGGTAAACTTGTTATCAAGGCTGAATTGGCAGGCAAAGAGACAGCCACCCCTCTCACAGATTTGCGTAAATCTCAGGTCAGCGGGAATGAGGCTGGACAGTTGCAAACTGATATTGAGCAGTTTGTAGCAAGATTCGGTTTGCCAGGTTTCCCCAAGTGGACGGACGAAGAATTAGATCACAGTGATTGGGGCAAAAAACGGCAAAGCGAATATAAGCGCCTGCGTCTTCGCCATCCAGACTGGGATGACACTACTCGTTCCTGGAAAACCGAACCGGAGGGCAGCGCACCCATCATAGATGAAACCAAGATCTCGCCAGCCCCAACCGAGACGCCGCCGGTATCGAACTACACCTTCCGCAGTTTGAGGGAGCTGTGCGACCTGGCGCAGCGTGTGGCGGAGCAATTGCAGGAAGGGGACGCGCAATGACCGTGCCCGATAGCGTCACGCGGCGTCGAGCCGTTCTGGAAGCCGAACTGGCGCGCTATGTGCAACTGCTGCGCGAACAGTACGCCCCCCAGCGCATCCTGTTGTTTGGCTCCCTGACTTCCGGCGAGGTCAAGGAATGGTCCGATATTGATCTGGTGATCGTCAAAGAGACCGAGCGCAAGTTTCTGGATCGCACGCGCGAGGTGTTGCAACTGCTGCGCCCGCAGGTCGGCGTGGACATTCTGGTCTACACCCCGGACGAGTTCGACCAAATGGCCCAGCAGCGGGCGTTTGTGCGGGATGAAATCGTGGGGAAGGGAAAGGTGCTGTATGAACGAGGAGAGTGAATGCTGGCTTGCTTTTGCCCGTCAGGATCTGCGCATGGCTGAACTGGCCATGACGGAGGGCCTGTACAATCAAGTTTGTTTCCATCAAGTTTGTTTCCATTGCCAGCAATGCGCCGAGAAAGCGGTCAAGGGGTTGCTGGCGCAGCAGGGGCAGACGCCGCCGCGCACGCACCGCCTGGGAGATCTGCTGGGCTTGCTCGACCCCAACCTGCTTGCCGGGCTGGCCCTGGAGGTCCACCTGCTGGATCGCTTCTACATCCCCACCCGCTACCCGGACGCGCTGCCGGGCGTTTTGCCCGAAGGGCTGGCCGACGCTCAAGACGCCCGGGAGGCGCTGGACGTCGCCCGGCAAGCGCTGGAGAGCATCGCAAAATCCGCAGGGCCTTGGGAAGGGAGGGGCGAATGAACCAACTCGACGTTTTGGGATCGCACCGCGAAGCGCTCTTGCTGGCAGAGGCTATCGGCTGGCTGCACGATTATCGCAAGTGTTCGGATGAGCACTTGAAAACGCAGGCGGCCAACCCGAGTGGACAACAGGCTCTACCTCGCTCTGAACTTGCAAAAAGATGCCCTAAATTGACCAGCGCCAGTCTCCAACTGCCTGTTCAATCAGCCCCTCGCACTGTAGCCGACCTGCTCGACGATGGAACCTGGAGTAGCGACTCGTTAGGCCAATTCCTCTCGCGTTGTCACAACACGGCTCACTTCGACAAGCAGGAACCAGTTGGCGGCCAACAGGACTATCCCAGAATCAAAATCAGCACACCGTTCGGCTTTGAGAAAAATGTACCTAGCAATCTTACAAATCAACTATGGGGCTTGCCGTGGGATGTGTTGTGTGGTTATAACGATACCCAACGCGGGAATCTCCAGTGGGCTGTAAGCAACTTGTTCTCTCAGACCCTCGCCGACACCCGCCGCCCAATCAACGAAGTAGATTTGTGGAGCTGGGGTTTGCTGGTAGGTGCGCTGTACAAGTCGGCGCTGGCCGGCGCGCTGTTGATGGGGAGCAACCTTGTGGCGCATGACTTGCGCTGGCGATTGCTGGGCATTCAGGTCAATGGGCTGGATTATTTGCTTGATGTTGTGCGCGTTCCAGACTTGCTTGCCAGAAAGGAATTGCTTTCTCAAAGCCTGAACCAGGTCCGTGAACTTTTGGAAGTGACTTACCCTCTGGGCAGCGAGGTGTACAGGGACGAAAACGGCAGCGTCTATGTTGTTCCTGATGTGCCGGATTTGTTGGAGAGAACCGACAGCAACGGGACAAATCTACGGATGTTGATCCTGCGGGCGTTTTCGCAAGGAACGTTATGGGGGAACCCAAAACTGCAACTTGGAGGAGAGTTATTGCCGCAGATTGAACTGGAGCAGACTCCCTGGTGGGGACAAGATCCGGACTATCAGAACAAAACCGAGCCACAGCGTGGGTCTCCTCTACTTGGACAACAGGTCCATGATGAACTGCCGGCAATTGAACATTTTGTGTCTCAGTCAGTCATCTCCTTAGCGCATCCTAAGCAAATCGGACAGTTTTGGCAAGGTGGAACGGTGGCTGATATTTGCACCGTCTGTGGTCTGCGTCCCCAAGGTCCTGGTCCAAAAGCGTCCGAACGTAACGTATGCGACATTTGCGAGGAGCGACGCGCCGATCGCTCTAAAGAGTGGGCCATATCTCAACAAACTGAGACGATCTGGACAGACGAGGTCGCCGACAGCAATGGCTGCTTGGCGCTAATTGTGGGACAATTTGACTTGACTCATTGGCTCGATGGCAGTCTATTGGAGTCGTTGTTATTGATTGCTCCTCGTGATCCGCAAAATACGAGAGGCGCTCCCATTACGAGCAAGACACCTTCCTTTAGCCGCCTCCAGCGTGTGTGGGAGACGACGCATCGGTACTGGCAGGAAGTGCAGGACGACATCGGCCAGAAACTGACGGATGATCGCCGTCGCCTGCAGATCTATCTTGACGCAACCCCGGATTTAGGCCCGTTTCATGTCTACGACCTGACGTTGGGAGTAACGGATCTCAGCGTAGTGTGGGTCCCTCCGCAAGGCAATAATGCCGGGTACCTCATCAGCGCCGACAACCTGAGCTACATCGCCCGCCAACTGGACGCTGGACCGGCGATATTCGATAGTCCGGCAACCGCAGCCATCTTTGTCGAAGATTACCTCAATAACGAGTTTGTGAAGGGAGGCAGGCAGCCCATTTTGCGCAACCCGGATGCCCGCCTGGGCGGGCGTGATGCCAACTTGCTTGCGAGCATTCGTATTACCAACGTAGCATATCAAGAAACCTCGTATGCTACCGTAATCCCCATTCTAGCCGAACCGCGCCTTTTTATGACCCTCGTGCCTGCCGACACATCACTCCACCTCTTATGCGCGATCAAAAAGAAATACGAACGTGAGATGGGTAAAGTGCTTGGACGCTTGCCGCTACATCTTGGCATCGTGTACGCCGATCGCCGCACGCCCATCCGCGCCGTGTTGGATGCCGGTCGGGCGATGCTCGAGTACCGAAGTTTATTGCAGCCGTGGATAGTCAAATCGGTAAACAAATCAGCGCAAGAGACCTCAATTGATCTCGAACGCAAAGGTTGCCAAATAACTTATCGTATTCCACACGTGATGGGTGATGGTGCGACTGAGGATCGTTGGTCTCCATATTTCTTCCTGGAGACAAACGGGGATGATGGCCAAGCGGATGCGTCGAACCGCCGTGCGGTGAAGGTAACGTGGCCGGCACAGGGCAAGCATCCAGAAGAGGGTTGGATTGTCCATGCCGCCGACCTACGGGAAGAGGAGAGCGTTCATATTTGGCCTTCCACATTCGACTTCGAATTCCTTGACACCACCGCCCGGCGCTTCGAGATCGTCTACGACGCAAACGGCCGCCGCCCGCGCTACACTCGCCCTTTCTACCTGGAAGACCTGGAGCGCTTGGAAACTCTTTGGACCTACATGGCGCGCCTGACCAAAACCCAACGCCACCAGGTGGTCCGCACCATCGAGGCCACCCGCGAGGCGTGGTATGGGCAAGACCGGGAGCATGAATCGGCAAAAGACGAGGTGTTCGAGCAATTCGTGGCCGATACCCTGGCCGGGGCGACGTGGCCCCCAAAGCAGTCCTGGGACAGCATCGGCGAGGACTGGCAAAAAAGACTCATTCAGGCCGGCGTCCGCGGCGAACTGGCCGACCTGGCCGAACTGCACATGGAAATCCTGAAAGAATAAGGAGGCAAAGATGACCACTTACAAACGGCAACGCTATCTGCTGATGACCACGGACCCGGTCCACATCGGCACCGGCGGCTACCGCCTGGGGCGGGTGGATAACAGCATCGTGCGCGAGCCCGGCACCCGCGTGCCCAAGATCCCCGGTACCAGTCTGCACGGCGCGGCGCGCTCCTATGCAGCGATGCAATATGAGAGTCCGTCATGCTCTGGTCAAGGACAACCCAAAGAGGGACGAAGCGGGCATTGCGCCCAAGACTCTTGCCCTATTTGCTATACCTTCGGCTATCTGCAAAGGCCCACGGACAACGCGAGCGAAGAAAAGACGATTGCCTACTCCGGCGTGGTCAGTATCTTTGACGCCCAGGTGCTGCTCTTTCCGGTGCATTCGATGGCCGGGCCGGTGTGGGTCAGCACGGCAGTCCGGCTGCGCGAGGCCGGTTTTACCGTCGAGAATGTGCTGGATAATGGGGATGTCGGCGCAGCCCTGTTGACCTGGAAGCGAACGGACCCTCTCAACCTGGGCTGGCTGATGGTCAACGTGGACGGCCAGGCGACGGTGACCGCGCCGGACAAGTGGAAAGATACAGAACGCTGGAAAGCCGTGTGCGACCACCTGGTGCTGGTGCAAGAATCTCTTTTCAGCCAGGTGGTCAACAGCAACCTGGAAGTGCGCACGTCGGTGGCCATTGATCCGGAACGGGGCGCCGCCGAGGACAAGGCCTTGTTCACCTACGAGGCCCTGCCGCGCGCGACCTTCCTGACGGCGGAAGTCGTACTGGATGACTACCGGGCCAAATTCCCTACCGATCAGAACAAGGCTAAGGCATTAGGCTGGGGATCGCCTCTGGATGTGGTCGCCGCCGGCCTGCGGATGATCGAGTGGCTGGGCGTGGGCGGCATGGGCACGCGCGGCTTTGGCCGGCTGGCCATCGTGGGCGAACCCCTGGAACAAGCCTTTGGCGAGGAGGCGTATAAATGAGCAGCAACACACTCCCTAACCTCGATCGGCTGGCGGCGCAGCATGCGCAAAAGATCATCAGCCGCACGACAGATAAGAAAGCCAGCGAAGTGGACAACACCGTCACCAAAGCCCTGGGCGTGCTGCAGGAAAACGGCGTCTACGCCTGTTTCCTCTATCTGCTGGCGAAAGAGAAAGAAAACGGCGGCGTGGTGGTCGACGAGATGCTCAATTTGCTGGATGAGCTGGGCTTTGGCTGGGACAAGCCCGCTGATAAAAGCGCCAAAACGGTGCTGAGCCACATCAGCGAGAAAGTGACGATAGATTTGGAGCGATTGCTGCTGGCCAAAGAAACGTTGGAGCAGATGCTGATCTATGCCCGTTACGGGGCCAAAGCGCGCGATTGAGGAGAATGCTATGGCCTGGCATGTCTATCAAGTGATTTTGCGACTCCGCTCACCGCTACACATTGGCTGCGGCAAAGTGGGCAACTTGCAGCGTACCCGTCCTTATATCACGGGCCGGGTGCTGTGGGGCGCGCTGACTATGCGCCTGACGCGCGATGCATTCCAGGGAGGCGGCCCGGCAACCGATTCTCGACAGTATCTGAAGATTGGCGAGCAGGTTCACCAATCTTTGGCTTTCACTTACTTCTACCCGGCGCTTAAATCAGGAACCGACTATCAGGTAGCGTGGCCTTGGGAAAATGAAAAAACGTTCCGTCGCCGCTTCCTGAGCAGTTACCAATCCACCGCTCTCACTTACCCACAGCAAGCTGCCGCTGAAGGGCTGCTGCATGAAGTCGAGTTCATCTCGCCCTACACATTAGATACGGGGGAGCCAGTTTTCCTGGCAGGCTATGTGTTCGAAAAAGTGGGCTGCGGCCTGAATTGGCAAGTGGCCCTCAAGCGACTACAGATGGGCGGCGAGCGGGGGTATGGATGGGGGGATGTCGAATTGGTGAACGCTTCGCAGCCTAACGATAAACATCTGTTTGGCAGCTTGGTGACATTCAAAGGTGACGGCGATGTTCCGGTTGTCTACCTGCCAGACGATGGACGCTTGTTGGCCCACACCCTGACCAGAGATTTGCCCGTTGCCGGTGATTTGCGTATTGCCGGTGATGTAGAGCCATTGGTGGGCCGCGAATGGCGGTCGCACAACTCGCGCCGTTGTTATGTCGGCCAACATATAGAGTACACAGATATTTGCTTTGTCCCAGGCAGCCAGGTGGATCAGGCATCTGATTTTGCCATTGGGAAATTCGGGTTATGGGTTTGACCTTTTAAGGAGACGCCCGGTGCAGGCGTGCACCGGGCAAGCACGAGAAGTGAATTGTGAGTCGTGACCCGTTGGCAGAGATTGCGGCGGCTCACGGCTCACTGCTCTCTATTTTCCGAGAAGCCAGGCGCCTCTGGCGAAATGAGTGCTGCTGCTCCCCCATGAACCAAGCCCTTTGACGCAAACAGCACAGACGCGAGCTGCCCCGCGTCTGTGCTGTTTTGATGTCCCCCGCAACGTTGGTGCGGCGCCTCAACCGAAAATCAGCGCCTCAAGCCGCTGGATATTATCGGGGGTCACGTCGGGGAACCGTAAGCCGCCTTTGACCTTGGCCCCCTGTTCCTGGAATTCGTAACCGCTCATGCTGAGCATCACGTCGCGGGAACCTTGGAGCGCTTGAAACAGCCCCCAAAAAGGGCTGGTAGACCAGTTGGTGTCCAGCACCTGAATCTTGCCCTGTTTGAGGTAGATAGCGTCGGCGAAACCGCGTCGCTCCGGATCGGGCGTGATCAAAATGATGCGTTTATCCGTGAGGATGAACTGCCACTGCTCGTAGAGGAGCAGGCTCTGCAGGCCATATCCCAGCAGGCTAAGGCTGGCCAGCGCCAGCGCGCTGAACCACAAGCGCGCGGAGACGAGCCAGATAAACAGGAACGACATCCCTATGAGCACCAACGCGACCAGTAGGAGCACGGCGCCGATGCGCACGAACAGCCGCGGCACGTTCCGGCGATAAGGCGCCATGCGAATGGTGAGCTTCAGAATCTCGCCGTCGAGGTAATGCACCTCCGGCAAGATGCCCTCGCTGATCCGGCCCCACAATCCGGCAAGTCCCGTGCGCAGGTCCTTCGGCACGGCGGTCGGCGTCGGCGGCTTCGTGGGGGTTGCTGAAGGAGAATTGGCGCTCACGGTGCGGGAATGATCAGACTCTGCCCGGCTTGAATATTCGTCGAAGTTCCCAGGCTGTTGCGCTGCTGGATCGCGGCGATGCTCACCCCAAAGCGGTTAGAGATCCGATAGAGCGTGTCGCCTTTGACGACGGTGTAGACCTGTTCCCCTGGCGCAAGCGTCGCGGATTGGCTGCGGGCGGGCACTTCCTCACCTGTGGCGGGTGTCGGAGCCGGGCTGGTAGTCGGCGCTGGCGCTCCAGGCGTGGTGATCACAATCGGTTGAGGCGTGCCGGCTCCCCCGACGGCTTCCTTCCACATCTCTCGGCCAATGGCTTCGATAGCCTCAACGCTGCTTGAATTTTGGGCCGTGAGCAATCGCTGCAAGGTCCATTGTGGCAGGAACGTGTCTACCAGCCAACCGATGATGATGAAAGTGATGATCACGCCCAGGAAATACATCAGCAGCTTCATGATATTCTGGGACAGCAAGTCGCGTTTGAAAATCAGCCAGACGGCCCACACGATGCCTAATACAACCAGGAATGCGGGTAATAAAGCCATGATATTCATATCGTCTCACCCCTCGTTACTGGATTTTTATGATTCGGGTGGGCAGGCGCCCACGGGTAGGAATCCTACCGGATCTACAAATGCGGCTTGACGTTTATCGTACACGGCATAATGCACAGCGGGCCAATCTCTTTTCGCACCGCTGACCGCCCCGACGATAGTCCCGGCGGTGACCGGCCCCGGCGCTGCGATATACGAGCGCAATCCCAACAACCAGACACTCCACTCATCGTTTTCGATGAGGACAGCCAGTTTACCGCTCTGATCCGTGTAGCGCATGAGGACGCCGTCGAGCGGTGCGACCACGAGCGCGGGCTCCGCGGGCAGTAATTCGACGCCGGGCAGCAACCCGCAGACCAGGCTTCCCGCGAGGGGGGGCTGTTGGAGGGGACTGCGGCTGGGACGAAGGTCCGCGCGCCCCTCGGCGCTGGGGACGCCGAAGCACTCATTGACCTGCGGCGTGCGGCAGCGTTCCAGGGTGGGGGCCGGCGCGATGCTGAGTCGCGTTGTTTCCTGATAGCTCCATAGCCGATCCAGCCCTTCCTGCATCAGCATGGCCGGGGCCAGCAGGGCGAGCGGCGCCGGCAGCACATCGCTGTGGCTGAGCTGCGCTTGAATCGCCAGGTGGACCGGCCATGCGCCCAAGACCTGCAGCCGATAGGCGCGTCCCTCAACGTCCGTATGGACCATGTTCTGGTGTGCGGCGTCATAGCCGTTCATGACATAGGCGGAACGATTGGGATCGCCGCGGCTGTGGGGACCGGCGTTGTAGGCGAGATAACACCGCTTCAACACCTCTGGGTCGGTGGTTGTGTAGGTGACCTGCGGGCAATAGTCCTTGAATATGCGCGTGCCCAGCTCGAGTTGATAGCGCACCTCGCGCGGCTCGATGGGGCCGGGGGGAAAGCAGGGATGTTGCCGGGTCCTGACGGCGGTGTACAACCCCATGATGCCTTCGCAATTGGCCGGATTCTCAGCGCGCAAACCGCCCTCCTTGTACCACAACACCAGCGGCACGACGGGGGGCACGTCCTCTTTGTAGGCGATGAGGTTGGCGACGCTGGCCCATTGCTGGACCTGCTGTTGTTGTTCTGGAGTCAGGGTGTAACGAGTTTGCCATATGCTCTGACTGCTGTAGCTCAGCGTGATGGGCAGGGTCAGGAATAGGATCGTATCCAGAACACCTCGCCCCAAAATTTCCAGCAGGCGGCGGACTTCCAGGCGTAGAGTAGGGGATAAGTAGACCTGGATCCACTCTTGAAGCCATGCCGGGATGAGTTTTACAAATGCCTCCATGGAGTATGAATCCCCGACCTTCCGTCAGTTTAAAATATTATAACTTAACTATCCATGCAATGCAAGCGGCATTTTGGAAGAAGGGCGGCCTGCTCGCCTCGGAGGGACATTTTTTGACTTGAGGCGTGTTGACAAGGGCTGTAATTCTCCCTATAATTGAGGAGTGGGAATTGGATATCCTCATGGGCGTTATCTCCTATATTTGATTCCCCACCAACCTGCTGAGGAGGTGCTACCGACACATTTGATCTTCTGAAGCTGCTTTTGTGCGAATGCCGGAGTCGCTTGAGCCAGGGGATCCCTGTGAGCCCCACAATGTTCAATCATCTTAAAGGAGAAACATGAGTGAGATTTTGACCGATCAGCAGATGAGTCTGAAATTACGGTATAGTATCTTGCACTGAGCGCCGCTCTTTAACAACATTCGAATCTGTATCCCCCTCGGCTAAGCAGCCATATTTGCGTAGCACATCTGTCGGCGCGGCAATGTGCGGCGGCAG
>Ga0208461_1000826_pt1 | contig 29366 bp, 26 predicted proteins | sample AD_JPNTR4_MetaG_FD_184448 | JGI IMG/M metagenome (GOLD analysis project Ga0208461, IMG submission 184448) | Active sludge microbial communities of municipal wastewater-treating anaerobic digesters from Japan - AD_JPNTR4_MetaG (SPAdes) (version 2) | ecosystem: Engineered > Bioreactor > Anaerobic...
GCGATGTTTAGGAAGCGCGATGAGCCTTCGGAAATCCGGCTTTCCCGTACACACAGGACGTCGGCATGCCATGCCGGAGAAGGCACATCTGAAGCGTTGCGCGAAAGATCAGCCCAGATTTCCTCGATAGCCTCCAATTTGTCAGTGGCGCTCATTTCGTTGAGAGGGATTACAAGTTGCATACGAACCTCCAAGTGCTCAAAAGAATAACATACCCTGTAAGCAGGAACAAGTTTCCTCAATTTTGGGCATATTTTGACCCCCGTTGGTGGTGAGGGACGGCGCGTCAGCGACGTTCCTCTCCACCACCTGGTTCGGCCGTAGCGGTTTTCTCTTTCCAAAGTTAAATTAGAAACTCATAGACATCATACTTGATTCACACCGGGTCTTTTACGACCGGTCATAATGAACAGCCTGTCACTGTTCGGGGTCGCCGATCTCTCCAGTAGTTATGCTTCCGAACGGCGTATTCCACATTTCACGCTGAAGATGGCCGAGTGAGCTATAGGATCTCACTACTTCGCCTTCCATAATCAGTTGAATGACGCATCCGCGTAAACGAAATCCTTCACGTTCCTTTATGCCTAGGGCCACATAGTCCGTCTTGCGATGATTGATCTCGTCTGAGGTCACGCGCGTCACGCAGTTTGACGATGGATGTAAGACCAGATCAACCGTCTTATTGTCGAGAATGAGGTCTTCCCCTCCTCTTGCCGGTGTGCCAACGAACCACACGTCAAGCACTGCATTTGTGGCGGTACGGCCTGACCATCGAATGGTTGTTTCATATGTCAGGCTACGGTTAATGTCGCGTTCGCCCGATCCATAATTAGTCTTCCATGTGATGTTCTTGGCACCGCCCGCAGAACGACGGACACATGACATGTTCACAGGGATTGATGCATTCCGCGATTTCTGCGCTATAGATTGTGCGAAGCACATGCCGGATGTCGAGATGATGGTCAATATAGCAATGAGTTTGTTGAGTACGGTCATTTTATTCTCCTTTATGATCTGACTGAGCCTCTGCCGTAAGTACGAGCATGAACCCAAAAGCAACAATTGTGATTTCATTTGTCTACTCTCCCAACGACAAAGCGGAGGCGCGGTATCCCGTCGCCTCCCGCGCCTGGTTCGGTCTTAGTCTTCGATGCCAAGTATTACAAGCGGAACTGACGGAACACCTCGTCCTTGTCTGACGACGTTGTAGAACTCGCCTTCGTAGTACGCTACGCCGGAACTCATGTGGCTTTGAAGCGACTTCATGGGCAAGATTTCAATGCCGACGTCAATTTGATCGCGGACGTAGAAGGCGAGATGCTTGACGAACAGGTCGTATGCCACAAACGCGTACTTGCCGAATTGAACCTCAACGGCCACACGGTCCTTCACGAAATCGGTCTGATTGTAGCTGAATATCGGTTTCTCGCCTGCCGCCTCAATCTCCTTCTTTTGTTCAGCAGCAGACATTGCGAGCGTCTTCCGAATCAGCTTCTCGCTTCGTGTCACCCAATAGCTGACGCGACTTTCATCCCACTTCTTCAAGTGAAGAAATCGCTTGAAAGCCGCATTCATCTCAATCGGACTGAAGAGCAACTCGCCCCTCATCGTTTTTTCTTTTGACACCTTGGTCTTGCACTTGCCAGCATCGACCGCAGCGATAACATCCTGAATTTCCTTCCACAGTGCCGGCTTGTGGACGATCAGAAATTCAAGCCCATTGAGATGGGAGTAGGTTTCGGCAATTCTCATCGAGTGGCATACCTTTCTCGTTTGCGCTGCTTCTCCAGAAGCACCATCTGGGCAGCATCGGTCTTGGCAGTCCACGGGGCGATTGTAAGACTGTTTCCGGCCTCGACCGGGTCGTAAACCGGCTTATGCATCGGGCGCGTTCGGAGTGTTCCTGCGAGTTCAGCTTCGATCCTCTCCCTCGCAAGGTTCACGTACTTCGGCACCACCTCCGCTCCGGCTCCTCGACGGCCGTGACGCACGGCCGCCACAACAGTTGTCCCTGAACCGAGGAACGGATCGAAGACCCAGTCATCCTTCTTCGTCATGGAAAGAACCAAGCGTTCAATCAACTCAACGGGAAACTGGCATGGGTGTTCGGTCTTCTCAACATGGTTGCTCTTCACGTTGGGAATGACCCAAAGATCCCCGGGATTCTTCCCCAAAGGATTGCAGGAGTATTTACCTGCATTCGGCCCCTTGAAGTATTTCTTGCCTGGGTATTTCTGCGGAACTCGAACGGGATCTAAGTCGAAAACATACTCATCCGACTTTGTAAACCACACAATGGTTTCGTACCGCCCTGAAAAACGTTTAGAGCAGTGCAACCCGTGCTCGAAATGCCAGATGATCCGATTACGCATTCGTAGCCCAAGACTTGTGAAGATCGGATAGAGGATGGTGTCTAGGGGGATAATGGCTCCGTCGTCAACGTAGTTTCCCACCTGCCAGCAGACGCTACCACGTGGGGAGAGACACCGGACGCACTCTCGAATGACTTCAGCCTGTTGTGCTAGGTAACTGTCAAGCTTCAGCCGTTTCTCGTATTCCTTGCCGATGTTGTAGGGCGGCGAGGTAACGACAAGTCCAAATACCCCGTCCGGGCAGTTCCGTAGCATGTCAAGGCAGCCGCCGGGAAACACGACGGTACGCTCGCTTGGGTCAAACTGCTCGGCTATCTTCTGTTCTTTCTCAAACATGGTTACACAATACCGCATCAGCGTTGCCGGGTCAATTCCACCCGAATGTTGATTTGTCGCTTTTCCCGGTGGCCGAACGTCGAGGCTGAGGGTTCGCGTGGAGCGCAGCGGAACGCGATACCCTCGGGCCTCTGGTTCGGTCTTTGTCCGGTCTTTGTCCTGTCTAGTACACCATGACGAGGACGGTTGCCTTCCTGACCTTCTCAACGGCCTCCTCAAATGGGACCTTCTTCTGCTCCGTGGCGGTCTGAATCTGCTTCGATGCGTCTTGGTTGTTGTCAACGAAAGCGAGTGTATAGGATTTCTTCACCGCGTAGTTGATGTTCTGGGGAAGGCTGCCTGTGTTCTCCGCCACGTAGGCGTCATTCAGGCGAGCGACAACAACGCCGACTATGTTGCCGCTCTCGTCGGCAAGTGGGCCGCCAGAATTCCCGGGTTGAACGGCTGCGTCGATTTGGTACATCCGGACATCGTCTTGGATTCCGTTGAGGCTGCTGACAACCCCCTTGGTAACCTTGGGTGAGAAGCCCTGCAATTCGGGCATAGGAAATCCGACGGTGAAGACAGTCTGGCCGAGTCTGGCCGACTTCTCTCCCGTGAATGCTACTGACGGGAACTCCCCGTCAATCTTGAGCAGGGCAATGTCGTTGTCAGGGTCTTTGGCGAGGATTCGCGCCGCAAGAATGCCCTTTTCTGTCTTCACTTTGACCTGTCTGGCGTTTCTGACGACGTGATGGTTGGTGAGAAGGTAGCCGTCCTTGGTTATGATGAAGCCAGAACCGAACCCCTTCAACTCCCGGTCCGCCAAGACCGGTTCGCCGGCCGCTACACCCGGCGACGGTCTGGTCGTTGCAGGTTCTTCGTCCTCATAGAGCCCGAACTTCACGCGGATGGCAATCAAGGCGTATGCCTTGTCGTAACTGTAACTGTTGACCGTCTTCTCATCTCCTCCAACAGTAGTGTAGGTGAACGTGCCAGCCCAGTACAGGTCGTCCGTGTACTGTTCGTCGTCGGCGATCGTCTTGCTGGTAGCCCCCACGAGGAAGAACAACTCTCCCGTGTAATACATGCCGCCATAGGGCACCTGCTCGCCCATTCTGCACAAGGCACCGCTTGGGAGAGATTGAATGACCTTGAAGGGAACCTTTCCTTTCGCTTTGCTCATCGTCAATTCATTCGCGCGTTTGGCGTATGCCTGCTCTCGGTCCTTCTTTTCGATCTCCTTGACTTGCGCTGGGGACATCCATTGACTTCTGAACTTGACCATGCCCTTCGCCTTTTGATCCTTCTCGTAGGCTCGGACGAACTCTTGGTCATCGTCTGAGAGTCTGCTGACGGCCCCCTGGGTAATACGACCTTCGCGTGACCGAAGCGATACGGTGCTGCTGTCATCGCTGATCGCGACAAGTTCAGCCTCGATAGCCGTGCCGTTCTTTCCGGTCCACATGCGGTACTCCGCGAAGGCGCGTTGACAGGGCATCGCAAAGAGGATGGCAAGGAGGAGGCAGGGCAGGCGTCCTTGTGCGGATATTGTCTTCATGTCATGTCCCTCCCAGTGACCGAACGTTGAGCGTGAACCTCGTTTCACCCGGCGTCCGCGCCGGGTGAAACGTAGTGTTCCACGCTCTTGTTAGCCCTTCTCATTTCCCCGATTTTCTTCTGTTGTCGTCCTTGCAGAGCATCTGGCAGTTGGCTGCGTTGGTCTTGCCGCCTTCGTGCCACGGCTTGATGTGGTCTGCCTCCATCTCTCCGATGTCGAACTTCTTCCTGCACTTCACGCACTTTCCCTTCTGACGCTCGTATGCCTCGCGCTTCTCCTTGTCAGAGAACGCCCGAAGGTTCAGATATCGCTCGTCTTTCGTCAGCAGATACGGATAGATGCCGGACTTCTTCCCCACTTCCTCATCTTCCATCAACCTGGCGACTTCCTTTGCCAGCTTCTTTCCGTCCGGTTTCTGTTCCTTGAACTCGTTGTAAAGCGGTCCCCACGCGACGTGCTTCATCTCGCGGCGATAGTCGGGAAACGTCGCCTTCACCCAATCAATGACCTTCTGAAAATATTCCCAAAGAGGTTTGGCGTCCGCGTCGTGCTGGTGATCCGACATGTATGTGTCAATCTTGCCACCAGACAGCCAGTCAATCGCTGTCTCCAGAAACTCTTGGCGGATCGGACTACCGGTCAGGTACTTGTCGCCGACCGCGTACGCCGGGCAACCCGTCTTGCTGAAATAACGCTTGGCATCGGCTGTCCATGGCCCGTGATAGACCGCGTTGCGTAACTCCTGATCGGTGAGCTTCTCCCCGGCGATGTTGATTGTCTTGAACCATTCCAACTTCTCGCTGTCGGTGCCCGAACAGAAATAGATCATGCATTTGTAGTTCAGAATCTGCGCCTGCTGATCGTCTTGCAGATTATGGAAGTAGATGTCGCCAATGGAGAAATCCCCGTTGACGTAACGGCATATCGCTATGGTTCGTTGCTGTCCGTCGATCACCTCAAAGCCGCCATCATCGCGCACCGCCCAATACATGACGTTGAGTGGAAACTCCTTGCGAACGGTGTCGATCACGGCATCGCGCTGCTTGTCCTTGTAAATAAACTCGCGCTGATATGGCGGTCGAATATCGAGCTTCCCGCCGTAACCGACAACGCCGGATTCTTGATTGTCCTGATATCCATCGACGAGTTGCTTGACTGCGATCTCTTTGAGTTGGATTTTCATTGTTTAGCGCTTCCGTTTGATGATGATTCTGGAGTACGGGCAACGTGCCTTTCCGTCCTGCGTTATGGCAATGTCCGTTCGACCACGATGATTCTTCGTTACCCCTAATTCCTTGCCTAAATCTCCAAACGGTATTCCGATGAGTTCAAACTGATCGGGATTGTATTTGTCTAAGAACGTATCGGGAACTCCCATTAAGCCGTCATAGTCGCAGGGAATGTCCGAGGTCCTAGCAACTTCTATCGCGTCCAAGTTGTCATAGGTTGGATAATCGTTGGGAGAATATTCCCTGTAGAGCGGCAACAATTCGTGGCGCTTGGGGTTGTCCATATTTGTGAACCAAATGGATGGAGATCGCCCCTTGACAACTCCATTAACAACCTTGTAGCTGCTAGCCGCTTTCCCAGTTGCCAGCATCTTTCGTGCGTATTCGTCTGGAACATCGAACAACAAATCGACACCCATTGGAGTTACGCCGACCCAGAGTTGGTTTTCCTTGATGAGCTTGAAAATCTCTTGGTAATGAATCGCATTCTTGGCCCCGATAACGAGGAATCTCTTTCGGTAACGAACCAACTGCTCCACGTACTCCCTGAATAGCGAAAACGGCGGATTGGTGACGACGATGTCGGCTTGCTTGAGCAGGTTGACGCATTCCTCGCTGCGGAAGTCGCCGTCGAGTTTGAGCTCTCGCGGGGTGATCTTCGCTGGGTCAGGAAGACGGTTCCCCTTCTGCTCGCCGCTGTACTCAAAATAAATGCCCTTGTCCGACTTGTGCTGGCTGAACAGGTCTGGCTTGTCGTTTTGGTAGCAGGTGGTGATCAGTCTCTTGAGATGCAGTACCTCAAAATTGTTAAGAAAGTACTTGAAGAAGTTGCTTACACGCGGGTCGTCGCAGTTGCACAGGACGGTTTTGTTCTTGAAATGCCTCTTGTAATGGACAAGTTCCTTTTCGATGTCGGAAAGCTGAGTATAGAACTCGTCCTGCTTGGTCGCCTTCGCGGCGTGCAGGCTTCTATTAAGGGGCTTTCTCGGCATACTACGCGGTTCCTTTCGTCGTCTTTGTATCTCTCGGGCTAACGTGTAGCTTGAGGGGCGCGGAGACAGCAAGCGAAGCTTGCTGGCGGAGCGTCCCTCTCGAAGCGCTTGTTAGGCATTGGCTTTCACAACAAGCGTTCCGGCAATTTTGTCATGAAGACCTTGCTTTCTGTCCGTGAAGGCAACCATCAAGAAGCCAATAAACAGAATTAAGGCAGAGAGAATTTTTGACCAGTATCGCCCGTTCGCCTTGCCAAACCCGATACGTTCTCCATGTTCATCAGTGACCTTGAGGCCAATCATTTTCTTTCCAATAGTTGCTTGCCATTTTGATGATTCTGCAACCGTGAACCAAAGCCATTGAATCAAAACGCCAAGCACAAAACCCAAGCCTTGCCCCGCTGCCTCAATTTCAGATAGGGAAGATGTACCAGCCATTGATGCGCCGAGAGCAAAGCCAAGTGGAAACACGAGAACAACAGCGGCTACTTGACAAAGCACAGTGTCAACAATGGCTGCAAGTGTTCGGAACCAAAAGCCGGCGAACCTTGGCGTTGTTGGTGAGGAAGCCGGGCGGTTCATTGCTGGTTCGGCGGTTAGCGCAAGCTGAGCTCCGCAACTGGCACAAAACTTTGCTTCTTGGCTGTTGTTGGCTCCGCATTGTGGACAGAACATATTTTCTCCTATTGGTAATGATGCCTAACAGTGTTATTGAGCCTACCTCGCGAAGGCGGGCAAACCCAATATGATGTCGGTATGTTAGTCGCCCGGACGGATATGGTCAAGCGCACATTTTGTTGCCCGGCAACGCTTTAAACTTTGGGCTTGCCCGCTAGGTAGGCTTTATGCAAACTGTTGAAGTAGTCTTTGTGCGGCATTGCGGCTTAAAAGGTGCCTACTAATCCACATAAAGCCTACTTGGAGGACGGCATGGACGCTCTTACAATCGTGTTTGATGACTGGGAGCAGGTTCTGGCGTCGACCCTTCCGCCGGATTTGCGCAAGCCTTATCGCGAAGCGATCGTAAAGTTCCGGTACTGGCTGCGGCAGACAGGAAAGACGCCGGATGCCGAGACGTTCAAGGAACACTTGGATTGGAAAAAGTCCTATCTCTCCCCGGACAGATTTGAAGTAAGGCGCGACGCTTTGCGATGGTACTATAAGGAGGGCCTTCGCAGAATGAAAGCCGCAGGGCAGAACCCTTCAAAACCACTAACGCCAACCGGTTCTGCGCTTGTACCGAAGGTTCCGCCCAAGGCAAATCAGGCGCCTCACCCCGCGTCGAATGGGAACCCGTGCCCCGTTTTCCCGACCCGTGCCCCGACAGTGCCGGCCAAAACCGGAACAGGAAGGGTGGGCGACTACCGGACGTACGAGATGAGCGACGTCCCGACCGCAGGGGCGCGCGACCTGGGCGGCCCGGATTGGGAGAAGGCGCTCGTCAGCCGGATTCGCGAAAGGAACTTGGCGTGGACAAGCGAGAAAACGTACCGGGCGTGGTGCCGGCGTTTCATGGCCTCAATCGGCGGAAAGCCGATAAACAGCCTGGACCATAGCGATGTGCGAAAGTGGCTTTCCGGTTTGGCCGTGAAAGAACGCGTCTCCGTCTCCACGCAAAGCCAAGCTTTGAATGCCGTGGTTTTCTTCTTCCGCGAGGTGCTGAAGCGCGATCCGGGTGATTTCAGCGATTTCACGCGGGCGCGCCGGGGGCGGAAGGTGCCTTCTGTATTGACGCAGGAGGAGTGCAAGCGACTGTTCGCGGCGATGGAAGGGACCAGCCGCCTGATGGCGGAACTCATGTACGCGGCGGGGTTGCGGCTGTCCGAACTTTTGCGGCTGCGGGTGAAGGACGTGGATCTGGAGCGGCTGCAGCTCTCCGTGCAGTTCGGCAAGGGCGGCAAGAGTCGGCTGACCATGATTCCGCCGAAACTGGAGCCCGCGCTGAGGGCGCACCGCGAGCGGCTGCGCGGACTGCATGCCAAAGACCGCGAGGCAGGCATGCCGGGCGTGGAGCTGCCGGAGGCGCTGGAGCGCAAGTGGCCGAAGGCGGGCGAGAAGTTCATCTGGTTCTGGTTCTGGCCTTCGCGCAATCTGATGCGCGATCACCGCAACGGCATCATTCGGAGGCATCATGTGCTGGATGTGACGTTCCAGAAGATGATCCGCGAGGCGGTGGAAAGGGCGGGCTTCGACAAGCGCGTGTCGCCCCACACGCTGCGCCACAGTTTCGCGACGCATCTGCTGGCGAGCGGCGTCGGCATCCGCGACGTCCAGGATCTGCTGGGGCATGCGGACATATCCACAACGGAAATCTACCTGCACACGGCCAAGTATACCGGCATCGGCGTGCGTAGCCCGTTTGAAACATTGTGAAAGGTTTTTACCGGGTATCGGCGGGCCGGGCGCGATGAACGATTTCCGCGCGAAAATCGCACCTGAACTTTTCGATGCGCGCTATCCCGAACCGTTTCCAAAGGGGCTGGACGGTGAAGGCCGTGATCAGGGTGAAGACGGCGGCGACCCGTTTTGAGGAACTCGTAGCCGGAACAGAGGTCGAGATCGCGGGCGGTGCGCTCGCCTTGGAGCTGCCGCCGGAAACTGTGCGCGTGCTGAAGGTCTTGCCCGAAGGAACAGAGCCGAAACTCCCGTAGTTAGGATATCACGCGCTGAGGATCAGCTTCTTGAAGTGGTTGAACACGTAGCGTGAGTCATGCGGTCCCGGTGCCGCTTCCGGATGGTACTGCACCGAGAAGACCGGTTCGTGCAGGTGGCGCATGCCTTCGACCGTATTGTCGTTCAGGTTGATGTGCGTGACCTCGACCTGCGCGCGGTCCAGCGAATCCATGTCCACCATGAAGGTGTGGTTTTGCGAGGTGATCTCGACCTTGCCGGAGGCGAGTTCCTTGACCGGGTGGTTGCAGCCGTGGTGGCCGAATTTCAGCCGGCAGGTCCGGCCGCCGTAGGCCCAGCCGAGCAACTGGTGGCCGAGGCAGATGCCCATCATCGGCACCTTGCCGACCAGGCCGCGGATGGTTTCGATCGCATAGGTGAGCGCCGCCGGATCGGCGGGGCCGTTGGAGAGGAAGACCCCGGCCGGGTTCAACGCGAGCACCTCGGCCGCCGTGGTGCGGGCCGGCACCACCGTCACCCGCATGCCTTCCTGGCGCAGACGGCGCAGGATGTTGCGCTTTAAGCCGTAATCGATCGCGACGACCGGGATGTCGGCTTCAGGCAGAGGGGCGTCGGCGATGCCCCAAGAGGCCGAGAGGGTGTCGTCAGGATCAAAGAGGTAGGCGTCACGGGTGGACACTTTCTGCGCGTAGTCCTGATTGTCGAGCCCGGACCAGTCGCGCGCGCGGGAGACGCCTTCATCCGCCGTGACGGCTCCGGTCGCGCAGAGAAAACCTTTGAGCGTGCCGGTGTTGCGCAGGCGGATCGTGAGGGCGCGGGTGTCGATGCCGGCAAGGCCGGGAACGCCTGACTCGATCAGGGCATCCGCAAGGCTTTGCTCAGAGCGCCAGTTGCTGGGGGCATTGCAGCGATGGACAATCAAGCCTTCGGCGTGGATCCGCGAGGATTCGAAATCCGCAGTGTTGAAGCCGGTGTTGCCGATCTCAGGCGCCGTCAGGGTAACGAGCTGCCCGGCGTAGGAGGGGTCGGTCAGGATCTCCTGGTACCCCGTCATGCCGGTGTTAAAGACCACCTCGCCGAGACGGTCGACGGGGGCGCCGAACGACCAGGCCCGATAAACCGTTCCGTCTTCAAGGGCCAGATAGGCGTTTTTTTCGCGTTGCTGTTTCCAGTTTTTCATAGGATTAACGGGGTAGGGGAGGGGATGTCTGCATCGTCATTCGTAATGTGTCCACATTCTCAAAATCCTGACGATGCCTTGCTCTTTGAAAACTTTGTACACGAGTCTGTGCTGCCGGTTGATCCGACGCGAGTAAGTTTCCGCAGTCGGCGGGGCGAGTTTTTCATAGGGCGGCGGCGACTGGAACGGATTATTCGCGATGACGGCGAGAAGTTCCTGGACCTTGTCGGCCAATGGACTGTTTTGGATTTTACGTGCGTCTTTGATGGCCTCGCCTCCGAGTTTGATCATCCACATGTCAACCCTCGTTCCAGAATGATTCGGGATCGTACAGTTTCCCGTCGCTCTCCGGTTCTTCCGACGCTTTGACGATACTCTCCCAGTATCCGGGTAATTGCTTAAAATACTCGGTGTCATTCGCAAAACTGTCGCCGTCAAGAGACACGAAGGGCCTCCCGATGACGAACGGCAGACGATTGCTGTTCGCCGCGATTGAGAGCATCGAGCGTATGGCGGTCGAAATATCCAGACCGTACTGCTCGAAGACTTTCTCCGCCTTGTCACGAATTGCCCCGTCGACTCTGGCCGACACCTGAACTACAGCCATACCCCAACCCCTTTCTTTAAAGAGTTGGCTTTACAATAATCAAAATTGACAGCATAGTTCAACATAAAATCACAAAAGTTGTCAACTGGGTGAAAATGAAGTTTTGCGGTTGTACTCCTGAAGCGAGAGGATTTCGCAACGCTTCAGGGAGCGGAGGCGTTTGATCCCTTCAACGGCGGATTGCAGGCCGCGCACCGTCGTCGTAATGGGCAAGCCGCGCCGGATGGCCTCGGTGCGCATGCGAATCTCGTCCTGTGCGGGCTTGGCGCCGGTCGGCACGTTCACGATCCACTGGATATCGCTGTCGGCGATCAGATCGAGGGCGTTAGGCCGTCCGTCCGAGATGCGGAAGACCGCGCGCGCCGGGATGCCCGCGTCGCGCAGGGCCGTGGCGGTGCCGCGCGTGGCATACAGGACGTAGCCGAGATCGGTGAGTTCGCGCGCCATGGCGACGGCCTCGGTTTTGTCGTGGTCGGCCACGCTCAGAAAAACGCCGCCGGATTGCGGCAGAGGGTTGCCGGCCGCGAGCTGACTCTTGACATAGGCCATGCCGGGGTCGGGGTCGATGCCCATCACTTCGCCGGTCGAATGCATCTCCGGCGAGAGGAGCACATCGCATCCCGGGAAGCGGTTGAACGGGAGCACAGCCTCTTTAAAGGCGAAGTGCCGCACCGCGACCTCCTTCGTAAAGCCGAGCTGCGTGAGCGAACGTCCGGCCATGACCAAGGCCGCCAAGCGTGCCAGCGGAACGCCGATCGCCTTGCTGACATAGGGGATGGTGCGGGAGGCGCGCGGATTGACCTCGAGAATGTAGACGGTCTCGTGCTGGACGGCATATTGGACATTCATCAGTCCGATCACCTTCAGCTCTTTGGCAAGGGCGTGCGTATACCGCCTGATTTCGTCACAGACTGCCGGCGAGAGGCTGCGGGGCGGGATGCTGCACGCGCTGTCGCCGGAGTGAATGCCGGCCTTTTCGACATGCTCCATGATGGCGCCCAAGACTTGAATCTCGCCATCCGAAATGCAGTCGACATCGACTTCGATCGCATCCTCCAAAAACTTGTCGATCAAGACCGGGTGGCCTTCAGAGGCGGCAAAGGCCTCTTTGATGAAATCGGCGAGAGACGCCTCGTCATAGACAATCGCCATGGCGCGTCCGCCCAGCACGAAGGAGGGACGCACCAGCACCGGGAACCCGATGCGCCGGGCAACGGCGAGCGCGCCTGCGTAGTCGGTCGCGGTGCCGTTGTCAGGCTGGCGCACGCCCACCTTGTGCGCGAGCTGTTTAAAGAATTCACGGTCTTCAGCCTGCTCGATACTGGCGGGCGAGGTGCCGATGACCGTCACGCCGTTGTCGGCAAGCGCCTTGGCGAGGTTCAGCGGCGTCTGGCCGCCGAACTGCACGATGGCGCCGTCGCACGCTTCGCGCCGGTAAACGGCCAGCACGTCTTCGAGCGTGACCGGCTCGAAATAGAGCTTGTCCGATGTGTCGTAGTCGGTCGAGACGGTCTCTGGGTTGCTGTTGACCATGACGGTTTCGAAGCCCGCCTCGCGCAGGGCGTAGCAGGCATGGACACAGCAGTAGTCGAACTCGATGCCCTGCCCGATGCGGTTCGGCCCGCCGCCGAGGATCATGATTTTCTTTTTGGCGGACGTCGCGTCGCCCAGGTCCGCGAGGTCGCGCTCGGTAGTCCAGGTGGAGTAGAAATAGGGGGTGAAGGCTTTGAACTCGGCCGCGCAGGTGTCGACGAGACCGTAGACCGGAGCCAGGTCGAGCTGCTCGCGCGCCGTGCGCACGTGCGTCTCAGTCGAATGCGTCAACGAGGCGAGCTGACGGTCGGAATAGCCGAACTCCTTTGCCTGGCGGAACAGTGCCTGATCAGCGGTGAGCGCCGCGAGTGAGCCTGCGCCCCGGATTTCCGATTCGAAGGCGAAAAGCTCGTGGAGCTGATTGAGGAACCAGGGGTCGATCCGGGTGAGCGCGTGGATGCGGTCGGCGCTCCAGCCGCGGGCGAAGGCCTCGTGGAGGTGGAAGATGCGGATCGGGCCGGCGTGGCGCAGGGCGTTTTCCAGCGAGTCGTCGGTGTAGTGGCGGCTGACTTCATTGTCTTTCCCGTCCGCGCCGAATCCGGGGCGGCCGATCTCCAGTGAGCGCAGCGCCTTCTGGAGTGATTGTTGAAAAGTCTTGCCGATGGCCATGGTTTCGCCCACGGATTTCATCGATGTGGTCAGCAGGGGGTTGGCACCGGGGAATTTTTCAAAGGCGAAACGCGGGACCTTGGTGACCACGTAGTCGAGCGCCGGCTCAAAACAGGCCGGGGTTTCCCGGGTGATGTCGTTGCGCAGTTCGTCCAGCGTGTAGCCGACGGCCAGTTTGGCGGCGATCCGGGCGATGGGGAAGCCGGTGGCTTTCGAGGCGAGGGCGGAGGAGCGGCTGACACGCGGATTCATTTCGATGACCACCAGGCGTCCGTCTGCCGGATTGACCGCGAACTGGACGTTCGAGCCGCCGGTTTCGACGCCGATCACCCGCATGACCGCGATCGAGGCGTCGCGCATGATCTGGTATTCGCGGTCGGTCAGTGTCATGGCCGGCGCCACGGTGATGCTGTCGCCGGTATGGATGCCCATGGGGTCGAAATTTTCGATGGAACAGATGATGGAGATGTTGTTTTTACGGTCGCGCATGACCTCCATCTCGAATTCTTTCCAGCCGAGTACGGACTCCTCGATCAGCACCTCGTTCACAGGGCTGAGGCTGATGCCGTTGGCGCAAATGGCCTCAAACTGTGCGGCATCGTAGGCGATACCGCCGCCGCTGCCGCCCAACGTGAAGGCCGGACGGACGATGACGGGGAACGTGCCGATCTCCTTCTGAATCTTCCATGCCTCTTCCAGTGTATGGGCGGTGCCGCTGCGCGGGACATCCAGCCCGACCGACAGCATGGCGTCCTTGAAGAGCTGCCGGTCTTCCGCGCGCCGGATGACCTCGGCATTGGCGCCGATCATCTCCACCTGATAACGTTCAAGGATCCCTTGGTCCGCCAATTCGATGGCGAGGTTGAGGGCGGTCTGTCCGCCCAGGGTCGGCAGAATGGCATCCGGACGCTCGCGTCGGATGATCTCGTGGAGAACCTCAACAGTCAAAGGCTCGATATAGGTGCGGTCCGCGAATTCAGGATCGGTCATGATGGTGGCGGGGTTGCTGTTGACCAGCACCACCTCGTATCCCTCTTCGCGCAGTGCCTTGCAGGCCTGTGCGCCGGAGTAATCGAATTCGCAGGCCTGGCCGATGACAATCGGGCCAGCCCCGATGATCATGATCTTTGAAAGATCGTTCCGCTTGGGCATGATGGGGGTTCTCCATTCGTCGCGTCAAAATCAGAGAGTTATAAGCAGGGGGTGTGCCAATCGGTGCGGAAGGCGTCCAAGTCGGTTCGCCCGTCGCCTACGGAGTGGGAAGAAACGCGAGGATCACGTCATCCACAGATGACACAGATTGTACAGATTGAATCCATATCTGCGAAAATCTGCGTAATCTGTGGACAAGACCACCTGGCATTTCTCATCAGATCGCCTCTGCCATTCACCAATCCCTCATGTTTCCTCCAAAAATGTCGGTAGCGACAAGATTGCGGTTTTGCACGACACAAATCTGTCCTACATTTTTCTTTCGCGCGCGCTGGATCTCCCTTATGTTTGCGACTTACGGTGCCTTGATCGGGCTTGCGATCGCGATCATCCTCATCATCCGTCGCAGTCATACTGGCCGCGTGTGCGCGATAAGAAAATTTGCAGGTTACCGCCTATTTTATTACGATAGCCGCGTTCAATATGGTGTCTTAGCAATCATGACCGGAGAATCCCAAGCTGCCCGAAAGGAGTTAAGATGCGTACGTTGACAGAACCCCCCAAGATCTCGGGACGTCAATTCACTCTCTTTGTGGCGTTGCTGGTTGCAGCGACGTGGGCGTTCGCCGAGACAGACTTTGTCTATCTAGCGGACTCCGAAGAGACCGATCTTACGCAGCCCAGCGCGTGGAGTTCGGGTGTTGTTCCGGGACCGAACGACGTCGCTGTGTTTGATGGCATTGTGCCCGCTACGCTCTTCCTCGGTTCGAACACGTGGTGGGCGCGGGTATCGTGCGCACGAACGTGACCACCCAGCTCACGCTTCAGGCACCCGAGGGTGGCACGCTCACGCTCGGTGCGCAGGGCTGGAGAACATATGGCAATAATTCGGTCTTCATCCGTACTTACCTCGCAGTGGACGTGGTGCTCGCGGAAGACCAGACGTGGTTCTGGAACAACAACAAAACCATCGGTGTGTTGGGTGCGGTGGCGGGGCCAGGCGCGCTGCTGCTCCAGAGTGCCGGTGGCCAAGATGGGAAGGGGAACGCGCTCTTCTATGGTCCCGTCACGGCGAGTGTCACCACCACGAGCAGCGCTTGTATCTGGTCCTTGGAGAATGCCGTCTGGGCTCCCGCACCCACGATAGCGGCGGGATCCCATTTCTATCTTCTTCCCGGTTCGAACAGTGCGAGCCATGCATTTTCGGAGGTGTTCCCGGACGGTGTCTTCCAGAACAGGGGTATTTTCACCTTCGGTTCGCAGGACGGCAACCTGAATTACACGACTTTGCAGAACACGTTTACGCTTATCGAGGGAGAGTCGCTAAAGGGGCCGGGAGGATCCACCTCGAGCCGGAGTGAAGGGCAGGTGCGCGTGCAGGACGCGGATGTGGTGGTGGATGGCGCGGAGGTGACGGACAACGTGTGGTTCAACATCCGGAGTGGATCCTGGACTCAGAAAAGCGGCGATACCGCTTTTTCTTATGCGGCGATTGTGGGCCGCGGATCGAGCGAGGGCTACGGCTTCCAGCATCAGAAGCTGACGATTGAAGGGGGCACCTTCACGAGCCGCCGCGTTTCCGTGGGTATGGGCAATAGCGACAGGGCGCCGGCTGAATTCCGCGTGACGGGCGGCACCTACACATCGACGTTGCCGAACGCGGATGCTGGCAACTGGTGGGCCTCTGGCCTTGCGGTGGGTCAACGCACGGCGAGCGGAGAATCGGTGTGGGACAGCGCGGCGCAGAAAAGTGTCGCCTTTTCTTCCAGCGAGTGGTCGGCTGGCCGTGTAGTGATTTCGGGCGGAAAGGTGACCACGCCCGCACTCATCTTCGGTAACCATCAGGGCGATTGGAACATTCCCGATTCGAAATCCGCAGCACGCGTGGAGGTGACGGGCGGCGAGCTTGCGCTGGGTTCTGGCGGTGCCTTCACCGCCAGCATGTGGGTGCCTGATGCGTCGTTTGACGGCTCGTGGTACGACTTCGTGCTCTCCGGTGGCGTCTTGTCGTTCTACAGGTCCGGGGCAACATCCACTGCTGACATCCGCCTCTCCGACGCGCACGGCGGTGCGCAGATTTTCATACCCAGCGATGTGGCCAACACCGTGATTGCCGGATCCATCTTCGGGCCTGGTTCGCTGCGCAAGACGGGGGCGGGCACACTGCGGCTTGCAGGGGCAAATGACTATACGGGCCGGACCGAGGTTGTGGAGGGTAAGCTTGAGGTGGGCAACCGTTTTGAGACGGCAATCTGGAGCGGAGACGACCTTGTCTCACGTGGCGCAGGTGGTACAGCGATTCCCTGGACGAATCATTCCGGTTCGGCGACATGGTCGTTTGCACACGGCACAACCTTTCCGGGCGTTGCAGGCACCACCCCGCCAACTGTTTCCCTCGCGACTGCGAATGGACACGCCGCCGTGGCCTTTGACGGATCGCAGTCGGCCTATCTCACTGGCAACGCGGCTCAGCCGATTAGCGGCAAGAGCACCTGTACCGTGGCGCTCGTCGTCCGTATGGAGCCCGGCTTCACAGGCGCGACGGGAGACACCTTCCTTGAGGCCACGCAGATTTTCGGCACGTCGATGAAAGACCGTAATGACCGCCTCTACGGCATCTCGATCAACTCGGAGGGTCAGTTCGGCTGCGGCATGGGGGGCGCGCGATGGACCGAAGAGGGCACCAACGTGACGATGGAGACAGAGACCCTGTGGACGACAAACGCGTTTAACGATGGTCATTTCCACGTGGTCGTCTGGTCGTGGGCGTTCAACAAGCAACACATTCTGCAGGTGGACAACGACATCTACTATCTTTCCTCTCCCTCGAACGGCCCGTCGGCTGTGTGGAAAACGGCACTGACGCGTATCGTCCTTGGCGTGGGTGAACAGCAGAGCTCGGTGAAACGTTTTCAGGGCGAGATCGCCGATATCCGAATGATGGACTACCAGATCAACGATGCCCGGCGTCTTGCGCTTGTCCGGGAACTTGGTGCGATGTATGGTGTGGTCGGTTTTACTGATGAACCCGCTTACACATCGATTCCTGTCGCGGCCACGGACGAGGTGCCTGAGGCCACGGCCGTCTGGACGGCCGATTCTCTTCCGCAGATTGCTGGGCAGACGGTCGCAGAGTGGCCAGAGAGAGAGGGTAAGAAGAATAGCAACAACGCCGTGTGGACGTTTACGACAACGTTAGCGAACTCGATTCTGAGCGGCATCAATGGCTATGCTGGCCAGACTGAAAATCCGGTGATCTCGGACACTCAGTTGAACGGGCATAAGCTTGTCTCGTTCAACGGCACGAACGCGTGTATGGCGCTCACGGGATCGGCCTCCACACCCGCGAGCGAGGCGAATGGCCTTACGGTGGCGATGGTGGTTCGTTTCACGGGCCGCGGCGAAGGCGGGCAAGACTGCACGCTCAGCACCTGTGCGCCATTTTTCGGCCAGTCGTATGGGGCCAGTGTTAACAATTATCAATGGGGCTTCGGCCTGACCGCGTCTTCGCGTGCGGTGGCTGGTGCTCGGAACAGCAGCTATCGGCCCACGGTGCGTAGTCGGCGCCGCTTCCTTGACGATGGCGAGGCGCATGTCCTCGTGATGTCGTATCCGAAGGTCGGCTCGACCGATCCGCTCGTGTTCGCGTTAGACGGCGTCACGAATGCGGTCGCCTGTACGGTGACAAACGTGATGCAGCGCACACGTATTCTGCTTGGCGGTAGCGAAATCGATTCGAGAGCGAGGTATGTGCCGGTGGATGTGGCGGAGTTCCGCTTCTGGAATGGGACGGCTTTTACGGGTGAGCAGATCGAGGCCGTTTCGCGTGAACTGGGTGAAAAATACGGTGTGTATCTCGACGGATACGCGCGTCACGCCATCGGCGCGCAGCAGCGCTCTGCCGAAGTGTTCGTGCACGCCGGGGCTGTCTACGGAGGCGTGTCGGACCATGACTTCATGCTCTATCCAGGACAGACTCTCTGGGGCGACGGGACGACGGCTGGTCTGATGATACTGGCTCCTGGTGCGGCTATCCGTGCCACGCCGACGAACTCGTTCACGCTGGCGAGGGGGGTGAACTTCCAAGCGGGAGCTGTGCTGGATGCGGACTTCGCCGGTGGCACGGGGCCCATCGTGCCGGTAGCGGTAATGGGGAACGTGACGTTACCGGCTGGCGAGGTGAAGGTGCGTGTTTCCGGTCTTGGCACGGCTGCGCCGCAGGGAACGCTGCTCACTTGGACGGGGGCTCTCGTGCAGCACGGTGCCACCACTTTCGCTGTAGAGGGCGCGAATATCTCGACCGTAAGGGTGCAGGTGGAGGAGGCGAACAAGCGTATCCGCGTGATTTCTGACATAGGACTGTTAATGATGCTGCATTGATCTGTCCAGTTTTCACACGCTTGCGCGCTCCCCGATTTCGTCAACGGTCCCTTCCGTGCCGTGCTGGCCACGTAGGATGCGCTTGCCGGCGCGTCCAACCTCGCCACCTGGACGCTGATCAGCTTGAAATGAAAACACCACCCCTTCCGCTTCCTCACGGCTTGTCGGGGGGCGGGAAGGTGAAATCGAAACGCCTGATGTTTTGCGTGTCGGGATCCACGAGCAGCAGAATACGCGAGACATAGGGCGGTGCGCCCTGAACCTCCCAATAGGTGTCTCCATCCTGCGAGATCGCTTTGACAATCACGGGATCGGGCAAGGCGAGCGTGAATTTGTCCCTGGTCATTTGGACCGCTTCCCTCAAGGGGATCGGCGCTTGGGGCATGAACTGCATTTCCTTGACTTTTCCTCTCTTGCCGGAGGGCGTGAGATAATAGTCTGCAGCGATGAATTGCCAGCCGTACATCGAGAGCGCGTCGCGGATGAGGAATGCGAGCATTTTGTCGTCGCGGTCGTTGTTGGTGAGCTTTGTGTAGGTGTGGAGGATCAGGCGGCGAACCTTCTTGTAGCCCTCCATTTTGTTGATCTCGAGCTGCGTGGCTTTTGCAAATGATTCGGTCTTGGTCACTTTCGAGGGATTCGTGCGCGTGTCTATCCAGAGCAGGTCGTTCGGCGACAACTTGGCGCGCGTGGTGGCGATGATGGAACCGTCGGGCCGTTTGAGGAAAATCTTGCCGTTCTCCTCTTTGACAAAGGTGCCTTCGACGACATTGCCATTGACCGATGTCCACGCCCTCATCGGCGCATCGGATAAGGCTGGCGCAGATTGGTTTTCTTGCGCAGCAACAACGACGTTCATGCCCGCCGTAAGCATGGCCACGAGGGTGACATGACGGAAAGGAGTCTTGCCGTAAAGAGAAAATATGGTCTTTTCCATTGCAAGCCCATCATACCGATGAACGGTCTCTATCGTCAATCACCAGGCGCGTAATGGGCGCGATTCATGATGAAGAGTCGTGTGTCGGCTCGGTTGGAACGTTTCCAGCCGCCTTGCCTTCAAGGTGTTGTCACCCCTAACTCCTCTCCCGGGGGCCGCATCAGCCAAGTTGAAGAGCACCCGTGCGTCATCGGCCGATTGGAATCGGATTGCTGGGGAAAGGTGTTTTAGCGCATAATGAGAGTCACGACGAGGAGGGTGAAGCGATGCCGTTGTATGTTCATTTTGGCGCGGGCAATATCGGTCGCGCGCTGGCCGGGCCGATCTTTAGCCGGGCCGGATATCAGGTGCTTTTTGTGGATGCGGTGCCGGAGATCGTGCGCGCGTTGCACGCGCGAGGCGCCTACCGCGTGGTGGTCAAGGACACCTTGCCCCCCGGTGCTCCCGACACCTTGACGGTCACGGGTGTGGACGGCATCGATGTGCACGATCGGGAGGCGGTCAAGGCAGCGGTGGCGCGTGCCGACTTGATCGGCACGGCGGTCGGCGCGGCGCATCTGCCCGGCGTACTGACCGCGGTCGCGGCAGGCCTTCCGGAACGTGCGGGCCGCCCGGTTTCAGTCCTGTTTTGCGAAAATCTTCACGGCCTTGCCCGTATGGCGCGCCAGACGCTTAGCCGAGTGCTGCCTGAAGGTTTCCCGTTGGATCAGCAGGTCGGTCTGGTTGAAACCAGCATCGGCAAGATGGTGCCGCTGATGCCGCAGGAGGTGCGACGCAACGATCCGCTCGAGGTGTGGGGCGAGGCCTACAACGCGATCATTGCCGACCGCCGCGGGTTTGTCGGCCCCGTTCCCGAAGGCATCGAAGGGCTGTTGCTTAAGAACTGTTTTCAAGCCTACGTCGATCGCAAGCTTTACGTCCACAACCTCGGGCATGCCGCTTGTGCTTATCACGGCTTTCTGCGTGGCCACACGCTGATCTGCGATGCCGTCTGCGATCCCGTCGTGTTCGCCGAAACCCAAGCCGTCATGCAGGAATCGGCACGCGCGCTGGCGCGGCGCTATCCGCAGGAGCTGAATGCCGCAGGTCTGGCGGAGCACGTCGCGGATCTGCTGCGGCGTTTTGGTAACCGGGCACTGGGCGATTCCGTCTTCCGTGTCGGACGCGATCTGTCGCGCAAACTGGCTCCGGGGGATCGGCTGATCGGCGGATTGCGTCTGGTGCAGGCCGGGCAGGGCGACCTCGCGCCGGTTTGCCGCGCGATTGCAGCGGCGTTGCAGTTCGCGGCGGTGGACGAGGCGGGCCAGCCGTTCGCGCCTGACGTTGCGTTCCGCGCGCGTCTTGCGCAGGAAGGCGCGGCGGCTGTTCTGCGCGATCACAGTGGTTTGGATCCGTTGCACGATGCCGCGGCCTTGCGATTGATCACGTCGGAAGTTGCTAAACGGCAAGGTTGACAAGTGGCGGGGGATTTGGGACGCTGACACCACAGTCTGGTTATCAGACATTCCAATTGGGAGAGCGATTATGGCAAAGAAGGGCGAGATTCGTGTCGGGATCGTCGGGTTCGGCTTCATGGGGCGCATGCACTATGGCAACTGGAAAAAGATGAAGGGTGCGCGGGTTGTCGCATTGTGCGATAAGAATCAGGCGCAGTTCACCGCGCCCACGGCCGGCGGCAACATCTCTGGCGCGGACACGACGACAGACTATGGCGATGCGGTGATTTATGACGACTTTGACAAGATGCTGGCCGAGGCCAAGCCGGATGTCATCTCGCTGACGCTGCCCACTCCGCTGCATGTGCCGCTGACCATCAAGGCCCTTCAGGCCGGCGTCAGCGTGCTGTGCGAGAAACCGATGGCACTGACGGCAGCCGATTGCGACAAGATGCTCAAGGCCGCACGCTGTGCGCCCCGCGGCGCGAAACTGATGGTGGCGCACTGCCTGCGTTTCTGGCCGTGCTACGTCTATCTCAAGAAGCTGGTGGACAGCAAGAAATACGGCAAGGTGATTGCGGCGTCGTTCCGCCGTTTCAGTGCGCCGCCCGGCTGGCAAAAGGGCACGAACTGGTTTGCGGACGAGAGCAAGAGCGGCGGTGTGGCACTCGACTTGCACATCCATGACACCGACATGGTGAACTTCCTGTTCGGCATGCCTAAGGCGGTCACCAGCACCGCTGCCTATGACAAGAATGGCGCGATGCAATACATCTCCACGCTGTATGATGTGGGGGGCGCCGCGGTGACGGCGGAGGGAAGCTGGTGTATGACGGCGACCCTGGGCTTCGAGGCCAGCTATGTCGTGACCTTTGAGAAGGCGGTGGTGATCCTGGATGGGAAGCGCGAGAAACCGCTCTGTGTCTATCCCGCCAAAGGCGAGGCGTTTGTGCCGGCGCTGCCTGAAGGCGAGGGGTACGAATACGAAATCAAGTGGTTCCTCGATGTGCTGAAGGGCAAGAAGGTGCCGCCCGTCATCACGGCGGAGCAGTCGCGTGATTCGGTCAAGATCGTGGATGCGGAAAAACGGTCGGCCAGAACCGGCAGAACCGTGCGGCTGGCGAAATGACCGTGTTGGCAATGGACGATACAGGACGAACGAAAGGGAGACTACATGAATCTGTGCGGAAATAGGTGGCCGATCGGCGTGTGTAGCTGGTCGTTCCAAAAAGGCATCGACGAGATCGGGACCGCGATGACGGCGATGGGGATCAACCACATCAATCTGGCTATCGCGCCCGCGTTGGGCCCGGACGGTGACGCCTACCTGGAGGCGGTGCAGCGGCAGGACTGGGTGATTACGGCCGGCATGATGAATTACGACTACGAGGATTATTCCACGCTGGAGACGATCAAGGTCACGGGCGGCATCGCGCCTGATGAGCATTGGCCGGCGAGTGGCGAGGCCTTTGCCAAGGCCGCGAAGATCACCGCGCAGTTGGGGTCGTCCGCCATCATGATGCATGTGGGGTTCCTGGATCACACGAACGCCGCCTATGCCAAGAAGTTTTATGACCGCGTGCGTTATCTCGGCGATGCGGCGGGCGAGATAACCGTGACGCTTTTGATGGAAACCGGACAGGAGTCGGCCGAGGACTTGCAGCGGTTCGTCGAGACGCTCAACCACCCGAACGTCCTGCTCAATTTCGACCCGGCCAACCTCATTCTTTACAACAAGGATGAGCCTCTGTCCGCCTTCCCGCGCTTGGCTCCGTGGGTGCGCCACATCCACATCAAGGATGCGGTCCGCACGGCCACGCCCGGAACCTGGGGCAGTGAAGTGGTGTGGGGTTCCGGCCAGGTCAACAGCTTTGCCTTCCTCGACACCCTGGCCGCGTGCGGGTACGAGGGGGCGGTCGTGGTCGAGCGTGAGGCTGGCAACCAGCGCGTCAAGGATATCGCGACGGCGGTGCGCCGTTTGCGGTCGTACTGAACGCTGTCATGCCCAAGCATTTCTGGCCCCTCATCGTGTTGGCAGCCGTAGGCTTCGGATGGGTCTTCGGCTGCCCGCACGGCAATTTCTGGATCAAAATCACGGTGACCGTCTGCGCCTTGTGTACGGGTGCTTGGCGGGTCGCCGGGGTGCCGTGCCGCCGCAGCGAGTGGCGCTTGAACGAAGTGCTGATCGGCGTCGGCGCGGCGATCCTGCTGTATGGGATTTTCTGGGCCGGTGACGCACTGGCGGCGGCGGTTTTCGGCTTTGCGCCGAAACAGGTGGAGGCGATCTACGCGATCCGCGAGCTAGGACACCCCTGGGTGGTGGGTGCAGTGCTGCTGCTGGTGACCAGTCCGGGCGAGGAGCTGTTTTGGCGCGGTTATGTGCAGGGGCATGCGGTTTTGCGCTGGGGCAGTAAACGGGGCTTTGCGATTGCCGCGCTCCTGTACGGGGCGGTGCATCTCGTGTCGGGGAATGTCATGCTGGTGCTGGCGGCGCTGGTGGCGGGCCTTTTCTGGTGTGCGCTCTATGCCTGGCGCGGGAATCTGACGGCGTGCATCGTGTCACACGCGCTCTGGACGGTCGGCGTCTTTCTGCTCTTCCCGATCCGCTGACGTTGCCAGCGACATGGCGCCGGTCGGACAGGCCTCCGCGCAGGCCGAAAGGATCTCGGACGGAATCTCGCTCCAGGTGCGTCCGAGTGGCGGTGCGATGCGCGCCGCGAAGCCGCGTCCCTGAAAGGTGGGCGCGATGGACGCTTGCCGGGACTGGGCAGTGCGGACACAGATGCCGCACAACACGCAGCGCGCGGCATCGAAACGGAAGGCCCCCGCTCGTCCGCGCGTCATGCTTCCGTATTCTCCGGCATAGGCGGACTGACGCGCGCTGTTTTCCTCGCACAGCTCGCGCAGGCGGCAATTGTCAGGCTTACGGCACCCGCACTGCATGCAGCGCATCGCTTCATAGGACGCGCCATCGCGTGTGAGGCCGGTCGTTGTGGTGTCTGCTGGCGCGCGTCGGGGGCCGGGCTCGGCGCTCAGCGCGCGCATCATTGTTTCATCGGGACGCGGCATCCGCGAACGAAAGCGTGCAGGGGGGGGGACAGGTGGAGGTAGACGGTCTGTCGCCGTCTGTGGTGTGGCGCCGGACAGCCAACGGTGCAGGACGCAGATCGCCACAGCGCCGCCCATTGGCCGACGGCGGCATGCTTTCTCGCACGGCGCGTCGTCTCCACACGTTATGGGATAGTCGCGAGCCAAACGTGAGGCTTCCGGCCAATGCCCTTCGGTGATCGCCTCAAGCATCTGCGGCACAGGAAGGCCGGACGGGCATGCCAACTGGCATGGGGCCTCGCAATCGGCGGGATGGTTGCTGAGCAACAGTTCCACAGCGTCACGGCGTGCCCGCAATGCGGCTGGCGAGGCGGTGAGGATCGACATCGCGTCGTGAGGCGGTGTCGCGCATGCCGGCAGCAGACGCCCCGAAACCGAATCCTCAACCGTGCATATGCCGCAGCTGCCGGTGGGGTGAAGCCCCTCCCGATGGCAGAGAACCGGTATTCGGATGCCCGCACGCGAAGCCGCGTCGTATACGGTCGTTGCACCAGCGAGGCGGACGGCTATACCGTCGATGGTCATTAGAGATGGAGGTCTCCGGCCGCCTCGGGCTGATAGAGAACCTTTTCGATCATCAGTCGCCTGGTGCCGGCCGGCACGCTCCATTCGATCGTGTCGCCTTCGGCATAGCCCAGTACGGCGGTGCCGACCGGCGAGATAACGGAGACTTTTCCGGTATCGACATCGGCATCTTGCGGAAAAACCACGGTCATCTCAAAGGGCTTGCGGGTGTCCAGATCCATCAACCGCAGGCGCGAATTCATGGTGACCACATTCGCCGGGAGCGTATCAGGCGTCACAATCGTGGCCTTTTTCAGCTCCTCTGCCAGTGCGGAAAGATCTTTGCGGTCGCGATCATGTACAGTTCCGCCGCCCTCCAACAACTCTTGGAGTTTCTTGAAATCGTTTTGTGTGACATAAAGTTTACGTTGCTGCATGGATTCTCCTTCATAACCAGTCGTGGAAAACGCTCACATTATACCATGCTGGGTAAACCCTTTCAAGCCACGAGAAAGGAAAGTCTGCAAGAAGTCTGCGAAAACACGCGGTTGGTCGGGCGACGGAAACAAAAAAGGCTTGTCTACCGTAGCAAACAAGCCCTGAAAAATGGTGGCGGGTGAGGGTCACGATCCCCCGACCTGCGGATTATGATTCCGACGCTCTACCAACTGAGCTAACCCGCCGAAAAAGTTCCATTACTTTATATCATCGTCTTGCGCCTGTCAATGACACGACTCATTTTTTTCGGGATCCAAAACCTGGCAGTGAAACGCGGAAAGCCAAGGCGGCGTATCGGGCAGCAAAGCTTCGAACGCCGCGATCAGCCCCTGCTCGTATGCTCCTGCGTAGGTGCCGGCGAGAAACCGGGGATACGCCTCGTCGCAGAAGCGCTCCCACGCGCGTTCCTCCGCACCGGGGCCGATCGGATAAAAGAGGACGCCGGCCGCGCGCGCCGCGGCGAGGTCGCCTTGCGCATCGCCGATCAGCAGGATATGGTCCAGGGGATAGCGTCCGTCAGAGGCCAGCCGCAGGTGTTCGGCCTTGCTGCCTTTCTCCTGCCCGGCGATCAGACTGACGTAGCCGGTCAGCCCGTGCAGATCCCACTCTTTGATCAGGGCGGCCTCCGGCGTCTGCGAAACGACCAGCGCGTCGCTTGAGGCATGGATCATCGCGAGCGCCCGCACCGCGCCGCCAAAGGGCGGCACCGGGCGCATGCGGGCGTCGATGTCGGCGTTGAGCTTCAGACTCCAATCCAGCACACGCGCCAGCTCTGGATCCTGCGTGCGCGCGACCTCTTCCTTCAGCGACGGATTGCCCAGCGGCAGACCGGAGTGGACGTACGCGCGTAACGCATCCGTCGCCGGCAGCGTGACGCCGGATTCACGCACGCCGGGATAGTCGCGCAGCAGCTCGAACACGCGGAGCAACGCCGGGAAACGGTTGCTGCCGCGCGTCTTGGATTGGAGATTGACGAACTCCGCGCAGGCGCACAGCGCGCCGGCGCACGCTTCCAGCCCCCAGTGCCGGATGATGGCGGGGAAGAAGTGCTCCCGCTGCTTGACCGTCATGGTGTCAAAGACACAACCGTCGGAATCAATGCCCACAAGCGTATCGTGGTGTTTGGGCAACGCCAGCATGGTTAGATCTTGACCTGGAGCACGGCGATCAGGGTGAAGACCATCGTGAAAATCGCGACGGTCTCGACGATGCCGAGCGCCGCGAAATAGTTGGTGAGGCCCTGTCCGGTTTCAGCCTGCGCGTCGCAGGCAGACGCGGCGGCACGCCCTTGAAACAGGGCGGAGAAACCGATGGCCAGTCCGGAGAAGATGCCGAGAATGAGCAGCGGCAGGCCGGCGGCGGCTTTGCCGAACATCACGAACATCAGGATCATGCCGTACAGAGTCTGCGTGATCGGCGCGCCGACCAGGCCGAGCAGAATGAAGGGCGCGGGCTTATTCTGAGCGTAGCACTTCTTCCAGGCGCCCATGGCCGAGGTCGCCGCGAATCCGGTGCCGAATGCCGATCCGGTGGCGCTGAGCCCGAGACAGGCGACCGCACCCGCGACGCCCATGGCTTGGTTCATGATGGTGACGGTTTCAGGGTTCATGTGTGTTCTCCTTTTAGGATGTCAGGTGTTGAGGTTGAAAGACGGTGAGGTGTTAAGGCTGTGAGGCTGTAAGGAACTTGCCTCCTCACAGTCTTAACACCTCACAGCCTCTTGAAAGGTTTGAAGGCGTAACCGGCCCAGGTGATGCCTTTGTGGTTTGAGAACTCCAGGGTGTTGAGACGGACAGCGTGCACCAGAATGCTGAGGCCCGCCATCGCGAAGTTCAGCCCGTGGCCGATCAGCAGGATCAGGATCATCGGCAGGATCTTGGCCCACAGCGGCAATCCCATATTGATCGCCATGTCGTTAAAGTTTTCAGCGACCTTGACCGATGCCAGCCCCACGGCGAAAAGGCGCACGTACGAGATGATGTCCCCGAGCGCACTCACGATGTTGAGCGGCAGCATGCCGAGTTCAATGCCGTTGGTTTTCAGTTCATCGCGCTTCAACGTAAAGAGGAAGATCAACACCAGTGAGACCGCGAAGACCGGATAGATAAAGGGCGGCACCTTGAAAATGCCGACGATGCCGCACGACATGCAGTACATGAAGACCACCACGCCGACCCACCCGAGTTGCGCCAGTGCCTTGGTGTCCGGAAACAGCGCAAAGGCGTTCCAGAGACGTGCCACAGATAGGTGGATCACACCCAGCGTGAAACAGAGCAGCATCATGTTGTTGTTGCCGTTCACAGGATGGTTCAGCCAGCGGCTGGCCGCGTTGTCCGCGAAGGCAGGATGCGCTCCGAACCAGGTGTTGGAAAGGACGCCCCACACGATGGTGGCCGTGGCGAAACATGTCAGCAAGACAAACGGTGCGCGCGGCGCGGTCGGCAGCTTGCGGCGCGCGAGAAGTGTCAGCGCCAGGATCAGCGCGCCATAGCCGCCGTCCCCCACCAGCATGGCGAAAAAGATGCTGAAGAAGCAGAAGAAGGGTACGCTGATGTCCGACTCCGTGTAGGCCGGCGCGATGCCGAGCCCCTCGAAGAGCGCCAGCACCGGGCGGAATAGGCGCGGCGGACGCAGCAGCGTGGGGGGCGTTTCCCCTGCCAGCGGATCGCGTATCAGGAGACCCCATGCGTTTTCACGCGCGGCCTCGCGCAATTCGGCCTCCCGGTCAGCGGGCAGCCAGCCCGCAATCCAGGCCACGGTTCCGGCGGACTGCATCGCGGCGGCCGCCGTGGCGAACTGGCTCCATTCCGTCAAACGGGCGGTCTCGGTCTGGATGTCATCCGCATGCCGGGCGACATAGCACAGGCGTTGCGTGATCCGATCAATGTGTGCGAGCGCTGTATGGTGTTTCTCGCGAAGCTGGTCGAGCGGGGCTTCCGGCAACGCCGCAGGCAAGCAGCCTTCAGGCAGCTCGCCCGAACCGATCATGACGCCCCAGACGGTGCGGTCGTCGGCGCTGAGCGTGTGGATGACGGCACCTTCACCCGGCGTCAGGGCGGTTTTGGCCGGTGCGGTGAAGAGGCGGACCGTCACGCCTTGCGCGGCAAGGCGTGCAGGCAGGGTGACGTCAAAGTTCCCGAACGGCGCCACTCGCGCGATTTCGCGCGAGAGCCTTTCGGCCTCGTTGGCCAACGCCTGACGCAGGTCGGCCAGCTTGCAGATCGCGGTGATGCGCGCCTCCGCGTCGCCCTTGACTTCTGGCAGCGGAACAGAGAGGGGGTCGGTCGCACCACCTTCGTGACCATGGATCCTGTGCGGTCCGGAGACCGTCGGGATGACAGGCTTGCCGGCCAGTGCGTCTTTCAAAATCTGTTGCGCCTGGCGTGCGCTCGCCAGCCGGTTCTGCGCCTGGCGGCAGGCCTCTGAATCGGCCGCGCCGTCCAGCTCAAGATGCACGGCGCCCAGTTCGCGCAACCGCTCCAACGTCGGCTCGCGGTCGGCGGCCAAGCAAATCAGAGTCATGTGTTTCATCGGAACGATCATGCCGCATCCTCCTCTTGGGGCTTGCCGGTGCGTCCTTTGGCGATCTTGCCGCGGGTCACGGACGCGGTCTGCTCGTCGCCGATCGCGATCTTGATGAGACGGATGTTCTCGCGGCACTCGGGAATCTTGACCTTTTCGAAAAGGTTCACGCGCTGCGAGGTGGTGTTCAGTTCTTCCATGATCAGCTTGCGCTGCTCTTCCAGCAAGGCCCGCTCGGCTTTCAGCGCCCAAGCGCGTTTGATCGCATGGGCGGCATCATCATGCCAAACCGGCGTGGCAAAGAGATCCATCTCGCCAACGCTGACATCAATACCTTTGTAAACCGGAATCGTCACACCCGCGATGTTGCTGGTGCTGGTACGGACACCCTGAAAGGTCAACAGGCTTTGCAACGGGGTGGTGTCGGCGGCAAAGAGCGCGACCCAACTGGAAAGCGCAGCTTTCGCGTCGCGCTCCCGTTGCTTTACCCTCGCGATATGCGCGTCCACGGTCGCGATTTCGGCCTGCAACTGCTGCTTCTTGAGCTGCAGCATCGGCAGAAAACGCTGGAAGCGCTTGAGTGCGTCGGTCTGTGCCTTAAGCTCGGTCTTTGTGAGTTTGATTTTAGCCATGGGGTTAAGGCTGTGAGGGGTTAAGGCTGTGAGGGGTTAGGGGGTTGAGGGTTAAGGCTGTGAGGGGTTAGGGGGTTGAGGGTTAAGGCTGTGAGGGGTTAGGGGGTT
>Ga0208461_1000836_pt1 | contig 29232 bp, 27 predicted proteins | sample AD_JPNTR4_MetaG_FD_184448 | JGI IMG/M metagenome (GOLD analysis project Ga0208461, IMG submission 184448) | Active sludge microbial communities of municipal wastewater-treating anaerobic digesters from Japan - AD_JPNTR4_MetaG (SPAdes) (version 2) | ecosystem: Engineered > Bioreactor > Anaerobic...
GTTCTCGGTCTCCGGCGGGCAGAACGCTTTCTTAATCTTTCGCTGGATCTCCTCCTCAGAATCGGCGACCGATATCACGTTCCCGGCTGAGGATGACATCTTCTTACCATCAAGGCCGTTTATGATCGGTGTATGGATACATACTGGTGCCGGATACCCGATCGAGGGGAGGTGCTCCCGCGCGAGCATATGGATCTTCCGCTGGTCGATCCCGCCCACAGCGGCGTCCACCTCCAGCGTCGCTATATCGACCATCTGCATGATGGGGTATATCATCTGGGAGACCATCGGGTTCTCCATCTGCCGCCCGACCTCGTCCATGCTCCTCTTTGCGCGGTTGAGGGTGACTCTCTGGGAGAGTTCGAGGACGGCAAGTTCGTAGTCCGATGTTAACTGCACCTCCGAGCCCAGGACGTATCTTGCGCCTGAAAGCCCGAGCCCCTCAAAACATCGGCGGTTGTACTCGGCTATCTCCCGGATCTCCTCCATCGTCCCCTTGCGGTTCAGGAACGCATGGAGGTCGGCGATAAGCACGGTCACCTCGAACCCCGCCTGCTGCAGGTCCATCAGTTTGTTCACCGTCACCATGTGGCCGAGGTGAATCTCCCCGCTCGGCTCGTAGCCGGTGTAGACCCGCCTGACAGGGCGGTCGAGGAGCGCCCGAAGTTCCTCCCCGGTTACAACCTCAACAGTATTACGGGTCGCCAGTTTGTATGGATCCATTAGAAAAGATTGGTCTGTCGGGGAGTTAATCCTTCTTCCTCCCCCTGTCCTCTCGTTCAGCCTATGGGAACGAGACCGAGCGCTTCGTTGGTCATCCGGATGGACTCTTCCGGATCCTTCACCGTTCCGAGCATCGCGCGGATGCAATCGATGTTTTCGGGGATGACATCGGCCTCCTGGTGGATCGCCTGGAAGCAGTAGAAATCCTTCCCGTTCAGGACGGCAACCGACTCTTCAAAGACGCCGTTCTCCCAGAGGTCGGTTCTCGGCCGGCCGATGTCCTGGGTATACTCACGGAGCTGGGCGTTGCTTACGATCCCGGTTGCCTTGCGGATGAGCCCGATCCGGTTGTGCCTCTCAAAGACCTTCAGCACCTCTTCGCGCGTGGTCTTGGATTTCAGTCTCATCTGTACTGTGTGCATGTGCATAAACGTCGTGGGGACGATCATCGCCAGTGTGACTATTTCGATGTGCGGTAGGACGGTCTGGACATCGGGCCCGTGATGGCTTGGGATGGTGGCCGGGTTGAGGACAATGGCATCGACCGGTCCCCTTTTAATATCGTCGGGGTCCGCAGCTCTCCGAACCATCACCGCCATGACCCGCTCGACTCCGAAGGCCTGATCCAGGGCGTGGATGAGCCGTATGAGTCCGGTGGAGTTGCACGAGACAACCCGCGCGAACTGTTTTCCTTCAGCCTCGCGGTAATTTGCGTGGGCGTTGAAGGAGAAGCCGGCAACCTCGTGCTCCTCGCCGCCCTGGAAGATTGCTTTTTTACCGAGACGTTCATAGATCGGCCGATTCTTCTCTCCTACCCCTCCGGGTGTGGCATCCACGACGATATCGGCGGCCCTGATCATGGTCTCGACATCGCCGGCAACCTCAAGCCCGGCCTTCTCGAATGCCGGTCTTCTGCTGATGTCTGCGATGTAGAGGGGATAACCCCTCTCTTTTGCAATGTATGCCTCGGCGGATACGCTGGTCTTAGATACCCCGATAACCTCCATATCGGGCTGCGCGGCGACAGCATCGGCGACCCGTTTGCCGATGGTGCCGTAACCGTTGATAGCGACTTTGATCATGCAAGAGGGAATACAGAACAAGAATTAATAAAGGTTGCTGGTCCGCAAGGAGGAAGATGGGGAGGCCATCAAACCAACAGCCACACTGGTTTGATAAACCTCTCCGTGGACAGTCCACGGACGATCCATGGACAGATTCCGGGGGGTGGCCGGGATCTGTATGAAGATGCTGCCCCCATCTTCATGCGGTATGCCTCTGGTCACAGCGGCATCATGCGGTTTTTTGCGAGACGGCATTGAGGAGAGAGGGGAGGTGGGGATGGTCTATGAATACTGTTCAACCAGAGATACGGGAGACAGGGGAGGGGGGAGCCGTATCCGCCTCCCCCCTCCCCCACGGGGGCGATATCCCATAATAGACGCAGTGCCACGGGAGAGCATCCCCTCACCCGGTTTCAGGCGTGAAACTCCTCGAAGATCCTGTTTTCCCCCGTGCACGGTATCCGGGGCTATCGCCACTTACTGCCCGCCCCCTTGAGGGGGCGGGAGGAGGCCGCGGCAGCGGCCGGGAGGCGGGGGTGGTTGACTGCTCGCATGGAAAAGACGTCTTCAGTGGGACGCAGCGACAGGGGAGGGGGATGTTTCACCCCCCTCCCCGTCAGCCCCACCCCACGGGGGCGATATCCCATAGACGCACTGCCACGGGAGAGCATCCCCTCACCCGGTTTCAGGCGTGAAACTCCCCGAAGATCCTGTTTCCTCCCCGTGCACGGCTATCCGGACTATCGCCAGGCACTGCCCGCCCCCTCTCGCAGGGGGCGGGAGGAGGCCGCGGTAGCGGCCGGGCGGCGGGGGTGTCCCATGAATACCGTTTAACCAGAGACACAGTGCCACGGGAGGAGACCACTACTTCGCGGTCTCACCTGATACTCCCCGAAAATCCGGTTTCCGTCCCTCGTGCACGGCTATCCGGGGCTATCGCCATGCACTGCCCGCCCCCTCTCGCAGGGGGCGGGAGGAGGCCGCGGTAGCGGCCGGGCGGCGGGGGTGTCCCATGAATACCGTTCAACCAGAGACACAGTGCCACGGGAGGAGACCACTACTTCGCGGTCTCACCTGATACTCCCCGAAGATCCTGTTTCCTCCCCGTGCACGGCTATCCGGGGCTATCGCCATGCACTGCCCGCCCCCTCTCGCAGGGGGCGGGAGGAGGCCTTGATGAGCGGCCGGGCGGCGGGGGTGTCCCATGAATACCGTTCAACCATAGACGCAGGAGACAGGGGAGGGAGTGGGCAGTCGTAATAACGGGAAAAGATGGGGGGTTATATCACAGAACCGTTGATTTGACGGCCTCTTGGTGGAGGCCATCAAACCAGTTTGCTCATGGTTTGATGCCCACCCCCGCCACCCTTGAACCAGAACGTTTTAATGCTCTACGTGTAAGGAGTGTATCATGCACGACCGCCTCCTGATGAGGATGCCGACGGGTATACCTTCACTCGATCCTGTCCTGGATGGCGGCGTTCCGCCGGGTTCGGTTGTGCTCCTCCTCGGGGAGCACGGTGCCGGCAACGTGGAGTTCGTGCAGACCTCTCTTATGCACCTGACCCGGCTGAAGCGAGCGGGGCAGACCGGTGGCGAGCGGCTGCTGGTCCCGCCGAGCATCTCCTATGTGACGATCACCAGGATGCGGGAGGATATACTGAGGGAGGTTGCGCTCTCTTTTAACCCGGATCTCTACGACCAGCTCGGGGAGGGGATCCTCTTTCATGACCTCTCGGAGTTCTACTTCGATGCCAGCATCGTTCCGCCAGGCTGGTATGGGGCAGGCACCGTCATGGAACGTCTGCAGAAGAAGCAGCGGAGGGAGGGTGGCGGCATCCTTGCAGAACTTGCGGGTGTGCTAAAAGTGCTTCCCGAGGATGGGCTGATAGTCCTGGACTCCCTGACCGATATCACGCCGCCGCTTGCAGAGGGTGAGGATTGGCACACCTTTATCGCTTTCCTGCGCGGACTGCAGCGTGCGGCGAAAAACTGGAACTGCACCATCTTCCTTTTGCTCGCCTCCGGTATACTTGATCTCACTTTGCGAACCCTCCAGCACAGTAGCACATAATTATATTTATATACCAAAAAGTACAATTACTTCCTCTACAATATACTTCTTATGCCTCGTCCTCCAGCAACTCAGTTCTCTTCACTCACACATCTCATCCAGCAGACCGCCGAAAAGCGACACCTCGTTGCCTCGGAAACACCCCTCACCGCCACCGTCGTTGCCTCATTCCTCGACCGGATCGAGTTTGTCGAGACCATCAATGCAGCTCTTACGTGGGACCAGAGCCAGTGGCGGGTGAGCCCTGGCAACCTGGGAAAAGCCATTGTTCTGCTTCCCTTCATCCATTCCGGGTCACGTCTCCCGATCTACAGCATCTTTGAACACTATCAGGGAATGGATATGGATCTCCTCTTCACCCCGGAGGTGCGCCCCGAATGGCTGACCCGGGATGCCTTTTCCTGTTTCCTGGACCGGCTCTTTGCCGCCGGGTGTGAGCACCTCTTCACCTCTCTCGCCCTCCGGGTCTACACTGCGTTTTCTATCCCATTTCACCCCGTTCTCCACGGTGACACCACCTCGATCTCCCTATACGGCGCCTACGAAGGATCGGAAGACTCTCTCCCCATGGCCCCCACCATCTGCCTCGGTCACAGCAAAGAGAAGAGAAATGACCTCGTTCAGATTATGCTCGGCCAGGTCTGCGACCCCCACGGGATCCCGCTCATCACCACCATCCGTGACGGTAACGAGGCAGATTGTACCTGGAACACTGCGATCATCCAGAGACTCGCTGAGCTGGATCCACTCTCTCATACTGATGCCATCTACATCGCCGATGCAAAACTGGCAACTGCCCCGAACATCCGGAAACTGCTGGAAAACAATTTCCAGTTCGTCACCCGGTGTCCCGCAAACTTCAGCGATAAAGTGGCTGCACGGGTGACCCGAGCAGCTTACGAGGCGGGTGCCTGGATTCCGATCGGGTCATATCAGGATACCGACAAGGATACGCTGGAGACCTACGACGTACAGGAGTTCACGGAAGCAACAGATGGTGGGATATCCTGCCGATTTCTTGTTTTCCGGGGCAATCATCGACGAGATGAATTCGAGACAGACCTGTTGAAAAAACGGGAGGAACTCGTTGCAGTTCTCAAGGGAGTGACCAAAAGACGGTTTGCCTGTGAGACAGACGCACAACGCGCGCTTGAAGAAGCACGTAAAATCCTTCGCAAACATCGACTCTGGAAGGTCGAGTTGTCTCTTGAAACTCTCGTCACCGAGAAGAATTCACGGGGAAGACCGGGAAAGAATCCGCGGCCAACGATCCAGGTTACTGAATGGGTGATCCGGGCCGGTGAACCGCAGTTGCAGCAAAAGGTCTACCTGACCGAACTGCGCAAGGCTGAGTCGTTTGTCTTGATGACAAATGTTTCCCAAGAGAATGCACCAGCACGTGAGGTTCTCCGACTCTACAAGGAGCAGAAGAGGGTGGAGGATAACTTTTCGGTCATCAAACGGCCGACGATGGTCGATACTCTTTACCTGAAGAAACCGGAGCGGATCACGGCTCTCGTGACGCTGCTGGCGGTGTCTCTCCTGATCCAGGTGGTGATCCGGGTGCTGGTACGCCGGAATCTGGATGCTCTGCCAGAACCACCGGGGCTCGATCACGGCTGTAAGCCGCTTATTCGGCCGGGGTTGAAGAAGATCCTCCGGTTCATTGAGTATTACTCGATTGTTACGATCGCGGGTGAGCGCTGGTTCAGGTGCATCTCGCCGGATCATGAGAAGAATCTGGGAATCTGGTTGAAACTGCTGGAGTTTGATGTAGGGGTGTAGTATCTGCGTTATTGGGGGATCTCTTACCGGGGGTGGAGAGCGGAAGCTCTTGAGATGGTTGGACGCCAGAGTGGTTTTGGGGAGGATAATGAGGTTGCGGGGTTCTGGGTGTTACCCCGGAGTGGGTGCAGATACAACACCGTGAACTGGATCCGGCAAGGGGAAAAGGAAAATATCCTGGAGGTCGGGCCAAGGTCTCGCAAAGTGAGTTGATAGGTCGCGGGAACTCGAGATTGCTGACTGTGTCGATGCCACGTTCATTTTCCAGTGGGAGGAGAGCGGCGCACAGCGCCGGCAGCGGGTCATGTACTTTGGGAAGTTCCGGGGCGTGATGACCAGGCTTGAGGATAAGAACCTGGTAAAGTTTGCGGTCTCTATCTCGGCGAAGGGAGGCTTTGAGGTCAGGAACATCAGGATGGTGGTATAACAACGGCGCTAAGGGCGAGGTTCGGTGTTGTGGGGCTCGACACGATGCTCTCGGGGGGGCTTATTGAGAATAGCATATGTGCGCTTGTCGGGACGTACGGCACCGGGAAGACGATGCTTGCACTCCAGTTCGCCTATGAGGGTCTCTCCCGCGGCGAGAAGGTGATCTACATCAGCCTTGAAGAGCGGGAGGAACTCCTCCGCGCCACGATGGCGCAGAAAGGATGGGATCCCGGGGCGTTTGGCGACCGATTTTACCTCCTCAAACTTGATCCGACTGATTTCAACCTTGCGATCAACAGCATCAAGAGCGAACTCCCGGCTCTCATCGAGAGCACGGGGGCTTCAAGAGTGGTCATCGACCCGATATCCCTGTTTGAGGGGCTTTTTGAGGATGAGTCCGAGCGGCGGCGGGAGATGTTCAGGTTTGTGGAGGTGATGCGGGATGAGGCCTGCACCCTGGTGCTGACGAGTGAGACCTGTCCCGGAAACCCGGAGGAGAGCAGGTACGGCATCATCGAGTACCTGGCCGATACGGTGATACTTCTGCGCTACATCCGCTCTCCGGGGCTCACCGAGGTCCACCTCGCCCTTGAGGTCGTGAAGATGCGCCGCTCGGCTCATTCGCGTGAGATCAAACCGTTTGAGATCCTCCAGGACGGTATCCTCGTCCACTCGGAGGCAAGCCTCTTTTGACCTGCGGTGTGCCGTCTGGAGGCTGCAGGAAAGCCGCTCTCAGATCGTGATCCCGATAAGGTGAAGGAGCACCAGGATGAGGGCGCCGGGCAGCCCTCCAAGAGCGCATATGAGGATTGTGACGAGCGAGATCTGGATATCGGGCGCGCCAAACCAGGCGAGGACGCTGAAGTAGTTCAGGGCCCAGAGCGTGATGAGTCCGGCGATGGCGTTGATGACAAGCGTCAGCGCCTTCTTCATCAGGTAGTAAAGCGCTGCGGCTATCGCAACTGCAAGAAGGATGGCAAAGATCTCTTCCATCATCTATTTACCAATGATCTGCTGGTTATTTAACCGTATTGATGGAATGGTGAGCCGTCCGACGCGCCTTGCATCGTTCCCGAACCCCACGATCTCTCCGAGCATCTCAAAGACGTTTCCTGACAGCATCGCCGCCCGGATCGGTTCGATCAGTTCCCCATCCTCCATCCAGAAGGGGTTTGAGACCTCAACCGAGAAATCGCCGGAGAATGGGTTTGCGGTGTGGGCCCCGACAACGTCGTGGATCCAGACTGCACGCCCATAACCAGGTTCTTTCTCCCGGGCCCCGTTGATGAAGAGGTTGTGCACCCCGATCGCCGGGGGTTCGTTCCCGCCGCGGACGGCGCTTCCAGTGCTCTCCTCACCGTAGCGGTAGCCGGTCTTGAGGTCGTAGGCAAACCCCCTGACCACACCCTGCTCGATGAAGAGAAGGCGTCGGGTGGGAACACCTTCAGCATCCCAGGCGGTGCTTCCCGGCCCGGGGGCAAATGGGTCGTCGTAGACTGATAGTGACCCGTCAAAGACCTGCTCGCCCACCCTGTCTGCCAGGGGCGATCGCCCGGCCTTCACGTTCCGCCCGGAAAGTGCCGGGACGAGAACCTGGCCGAGGAGGCTTGCGGCCGCAACAGGGGAGAGGACTATGTCGTATCGCCCGGTCTCTATATCGCGCCCGCCAAGAGAGCGTGCGGCAAGCATCGCCGCCCGCTCTCCGACGGCGCGGGCGTCGATATCCCTGCGGAACGGTGAGGCGTCGAACTCGTAGCCGGTGGACTGTTCCCGGATCGTCTCCAGGGAGACTCCCACCACCGTCCGTTCCATCTCGTAGGAGACGCCGTTTGAGTTAGCGATCGAGAGGTGCGACCGCCCGAGATCCGCAGACCCTCCGATGACATCCACGGGGTGCTCCGCGGCGCCGGCGAGGAGGTCATCGACCATCCTGGCTGCGTCCTCGATCGCGACTTCGAGGCCTCTGTCTGCGGAGGAGGGGACGCCTGAGAAAGCAGCCGGTCCAGGGAATCCCTCCCACCGCTGTGGTGTGGCGAGTCGGCCGCTTGCGAGCGCCGCATCCAGGCAGTCCCTCCAGCGGTCAGGGTCGCCGGTGGACGAGAACCCGATCCGCCCGTTCCTGACTGTCCGGATAGCCATGCTCCAGGCCTCCGACTCCTCGGCGACCCCGATGATCCCCCTCTTGATCTCGGTGCTGACGCTCTGCCCGCGGGCGGAGAAGACCTCAACCTCATCTGCCAGGCGCTCACCTTCCCGGAGAACCATCTCTATCAGGTCTTCGCCGTTCATTCGCCGCGCCCCCCGATGGTCGCGTCCTCAAGCAGGAGATGGGGCGCACCGTCACTGACCGGCACGACCTGCCCGCCTTTGCCGCAGTAGCCCGGATTCATCCTCCGGTCATCCCCGATCAGGGTGATGTTGTGGAGCGTTCTGAGGATCTCGCCCGAGAGCGAGACGTCACGGAGCATACCGGTCGTCTCGCCGCCCTCAATGAGGTATCCGTACTCCGCGTTGAACTGGAAGACACCGCGGCCGGGGTCGACCTGGCCGCCCCTCGAACCGATCAGCAGGATGCCCTCCCGGCACTCTGCCAGGATCTCCTCGCGCGTGGCGTCGCCGTTCTCGATGAAGGTGTTGCTCATCCTGACTATTGGCGGCGCCCCGTGTTCGGCGCGCGCGTGGCCGGGCATGCCATCCCCGACCGCCGCCAGGGTCTCGCGGTTGTGGAGATAGGATGCGAGTATACCGTCACGGATGATCTCCGTCCGCTGCACCGCCACGCCCTCGGCGTCAACCGGCATGAACCCGAACTCGTGCAGCGCCGGATCGTCAACTATCACAAGCCCGTCGCAACCGATATGCTCGCCGATCCTCCCGCCGAGAACCGACGCCCCCTCGCGAACGAGGTCGCCCTCGCTCGCGTGGCCGACAGCCTCATGGGTGAAGACACCGGCAAGTTCCGGGTCGAGGACAGCACGCTGCATCCCGCCCTTCGGGATTTTTGCATCGAGCAGCGAGACCGCAACCTCGCCAGCCCTCCTGCCGAGGTCGTGTCTGCCCCGGAGGTTGAACCCTCTGATGGTATGTTCGCGTTCGCTGCCCATCTGCATAACCCCGTTTCTGGATGCTATCGCGACAACGGAGAACCCGGAGCGGACGGACTGATAAGAGTATTCGTTCCCTTCAGAGTCAAGAAACCTGACCGAGTCGATCCCTTCGGTGTAGTTCGCCCGTGTGTTCGTCACCCCGGGCAGCCGCGCCGCCCCCTCGATCTCAGCAAGCAGCCTGGTCTTCTCCTCGATGTCGATCTCCCGCGGGTCCTCTCCGAGAGGGGGGATGGGGAGTGCGCCGCGCGGGGCGTCTGCAAGGTCCAGGCGGTCTTTCGTGACGGCGGCAAGACGGGCTGCCTCCCTGACGAGGGTCTCGATCTCGTGTTTTGAGTCGAGGTCGACGTGATCCCGGGTGAGAATACCCCAGCCGTTCGATGCAAGCGCCCGGATAACCGTTCTATCAAAGAATGAGGTGGCTGCGGACTCGACCACCCCGTTGTCGATATCGATCCGGGTGACCTCACCGCGTACGCGCCGGATATCGTAGTAGCGAACGTCAGACATCAGGATCAAGCCGCCGGGTGTCCGAGGTTCGGGTCCAGGATGCCGCCGGCCGAGTTGGCCGCCAGTTTCCGGAGTTTCGAGAGGAAGCCTTCACGGTTCTCGGGCACGAGCGCGTTCTGGAGAACCTCCTCTATGTGGTCAACCGGCACAATCTCGATCATCGAGCGGTAGCGATCCTCAATAAGGACATCGTCCAGGTTTGACCGCGGTATGATCACCTTCTTGATCCCGGCTTTTGCGGCCGCCTCGATCTTGTAGGTGACCCCCCCTATGGGGAGGACGTCGCCCCTGACCGATAGTGAACCTGTCATCGCGACGTCCTGGCGCACCGGGATGTTCTCTATCGCGCTGATCACCGCCGTTGCCACGGTCACGGAGGCTGAATCCCCCTCAACACCCCCGTAGGTGCCGATGAACTGGATGTGGATATCCATGTTGCGGATATCCCTGCCAGTGAACTTCTTGATCAGGGCGCTGACGTTCTTGATCGACTCCTGGGCAATCTCCTTGAGCATCCCGGTGGCGATGACCGTTCCGTTTGCCCCCTGGCTCGGCGTCACCTCGGCCATCACAGGGAGCACGGTGCCGGAGTCGCTCCCCATCACCGCAAGCCCGTTCACCCGGCCAACCCGTGTGCCCTCAACAATCGTGATATCGTAGTCGCGGGTTCTCCGGATGTATTCGTCGGAGATCTGGTCCTCGATCGAACGCGAGGCGGATTTCGCCGCGAGAACGTGTCTGGCCGTGGTTAACTCCGCGCCCTCCTGCCGGGCGAGGTCACCTGCCACGCGGATGAGACCGCCCATGTCACGGAGCTTCAGGGTCAGGTGCCCCTTCCGGTTCGAGCGCCGGCGAGCCTCGCGGAGAACCTCAAGCATGGCGCTCCGGTCAAAGTGAGGGATCTTGCCGTCGTTCTTTACCTCCTGGGCTATGAACCGGAGGAACTTCTTCCGGTTTTCGGGGGTGTCTTCCATCGTCTCGCGCATATATACCTCATAGCCGTATCCCCGGATACGCGACCGGAGTGCGGGGTGCATCCCCTGGATGGCATCGACGTTTCCTGCAGCAACCATCACGAACTGGCATGGGACCGGCTCGGTCCTGACCATCGCACCGCTTGAGCGTTCGCTCTGGCCGGTGATCGGGAAGGATCCCTCCTGGAGCGCCGTCAGCAGGTTCTGCTGTGAGTGGGGTGTGAGGGTATTGATCTCGTCTATGAAGAGCACGCCGCCGTGCGCCCGGTGGATTGCCCCGGCCTCTACACGGTCGTGTGCCGGTGTCTCGAGCCCCCCGCTCTGGAAGGGGTCGTGCCGGACGTCGCCGAGCAGCGCCCCTGCGTGTGACCCGGTGGCATCGACGAAGGGTGCCGTGTTATTCGAGTCGCGCGATACCAGGAGTTTTGGGACCATTGCATCTTCGCGGGGCATCGAGTATCTCAACGCCATGAAGATGAAGGCGGCGGCTATTATGCCCATAAGCCACTGGTAGGTGATTATCGCGTAGACGATGATCCCGATGATCAGGAGCATGATGAGAGTGCTCCGCATCTGGATCTTTTTCCTGGCCTCGGCTTTGTGGGCGTTGACTATCTGCTTGCCGCGGCCAGCGGGCACGGTTCGTATGATCGGGTTGTTGCCATCTTCCGGGTTCGGGTAGACCAGTATGTCCTGGAGTTCCTCTTTTGGGAGGAGTTCGGCCATCGCCTTCGCCAGCATCGATTTGCCGGTTCCAGGGGTGCCGATCATCATCACGTGCCGGCGCTGGACCGCAGCCTTCTTGATCACCTCGACGGCATGCTCCTGGCCGATGACCTGATCTATCAGTTTCGGGGGTACATCGATATCTGAAGATGTGCTCACCTCAAGACCGGCGAGGAGATCCGTCTCTTCCATCTCCTCGTCGGTGAGGTCTATGTCTGAAATTTCTGTTGGTCTTGTTGAATCCATTGCCGAGTTTACCTCTTTGATGCAGTGGTAGTTATATAATTTATTCATCCTCGTTCAAATACTTTCTAGCAAAGGTGACCCATGAGAATCATCAGCACAGAGCGGTCCCAGGTTCTCGCAGCCCGCGTTGCCGAAAAACTGGGGGTACCGCTGGTTGAGACAATATTTCGCCGGTTTCCCGACGGGGAACTGTATCTGAAATGCGGAGAACTGGACGATGAGACCCTGATCATCAGCAGCATCGTCGACAACGATATGTTTGTGCAGACCCTTCTTGCAATCGATGCTGCCGACAGGTCGATGAACACGCTGGTGGTGCCTTACCTTGGGTATTCCCGGCAGGATAAGCGTTTCTCTCCGGGAGAGCCGATCAGCGCCAGGACGATCGCGCGAGCCCTCTCGACAGGTGTCGGGCGTGTCTATGTCATCAACATCCACGATCGAAGCGTGCTGAGGTACTTCGGCGTCCCGTCGAAGGAGATCACAATCGCCCCCGCAGTCGGGAGTTACGTTGGCGATCTGCGCCTGAAAAACCCCCTGGTTCTCGCCCCGGATGAGGGTGCGATCGGTCTCGCCTCTGAGGTTGCAGCGGTGGGGGGATGGGACTGCGATCACCTTGTAAAAACCCGGCTTTCCGGTGAAGAGGTCAGGATTGCTCCAAAGACCGTCGATGTGGCCGGTCGGGACGTCGTGATAGTGGACGACATCATATCGACCGGCGGGACTCTGGCAACCGCTGCCCGGATGCTCAGGGATCAGGGGGCCAACTCCATCCACGCCGCCTGCGTCCACGGGGTGCTCACAAGCGGTGCCTACACCCGTCTGCGGGCGGCGGGGGTCTCATCGGTGGTCTCCAGCGATACCTGCGAGAGCGCTTCAAGCCTGATATCGGCCGCCAATGCCATCGCCACCGCGATCGGGGAAGATGCTCACCATTGACGGCTCTCACCTTGAAGGAGGGGGAGGGATCATCCGCATGGCCGTGGCCCTCTCGGCCCTCTCCGCCACGCCGATCAGAGTGATCGGGATACGCCAGAATCGGCCGAACCCCGGGCTTGCCCCGCAACATGTCGCTGCGGTGCTGGCGGCCGCCGGAACCTGCGATGCAGAGTGCACGGGTCTTTCTCAGGGGAGTGGCGAGATCACCTTTACTCCAGGGCGGGTCAGGAGGACAGATCTGCGGATCGAGACCGGGACCGCAGGGAGCATCCCGCTGGTCATCCAGGCCTGGCTCCCCGCTGCCCTTGCCACCGGCGGGAGCATCACGGTCTCCGGGGGGACAGAGGTGGCGTGGAGCCCGACCATCGATTATCTTGATCGTGTATTTGCGCCGGTGCTCCGCCGTGCAGGAGTCTCTCTGGAGGTTGAGGTGATGAGGCGGGGCTACTATCCGGTGGGTGGTGGAATGGCGCGTGTCCGTGTGGAGGCATCCTGCCCTGGTCTGATCGCGATCCTGGCAGAGGAAGACTCCTGCGGGCTGGTTTCCTGTTCAGCCAATCTTCCTGCACACGTCGCGGAGCGCCAGGCTGCAGCCGCCAGGGAACTCCTGGAGTTGCGGGCGGGTCTATCCTGCACGGCGGAGATCGATTCCCGCGGGCACGGGTTGAGCGTCGGGAGTTCAATCACCGTATGGAAAGGTGCTAAAGGCGCCGTCGCTCTCGGGAGACGGGGTCTCCCGGCTGAGGAGGTTGGTCGGGCGGCTGCCCGCGCCCTCCTGGAGGAGTGCCGCGCGCCGGGTGTTGTTGACGTCCACCTGGCCGACCAGCTCCTGATCTACCTTGCCTGCTACGGTGGGGAGTATACTACGCATACTTTATCGATGCATGCGAAGACCGCCTGCTGGCTGCTTGAATCATTTGGTTACCCGGTCAGGTGCCGCGAGAATGATACAGTGGAGTTCTCGGCATGACGCTGGTACTTGACGCATCGGCCTTCTTTGTGGATGTGCCGGTCGATGGCCCCGCCTGGACAACACCCTCGGTAGTGGATGAACTTGTCGATTTTCATGCAAAGTGCCGCTTCACGGCTCTCTCTGCCGCGGGGCTCAGTGTCAGGGAGCCGCGCAGGGAAGACCTGCTACAGGTGGATGAGGCTGCGCGTCAGACGGGGGATGCAGGGGTGCTCTCTGTGACCGACCGCGAGATCCTGGCGCTTGCACTGGAACTCGGCGCAGTCCTTGTCACAGACGATTTTGCCGTCCAGAACGTCGCCCATCACCTTGGCATCGAGACGCGGAGCATCCTGCAGCGCCCGGCCCGGCCGGTCCAGTGGCGCTACCGCTGCACCGGGTGCGGGCGTTACTGGCGGGAACCGGGAGACTGTCCGGTCTGTGGTGCGGCAATCAAAAGAAAACTTAAATAATCGCTCGGAGATCTCTTCTACATGTCCGCGCTCGAAGACCTGATCACGAAGGCAAAAGCGCTACAGGCGGAAGGACACACCCCCGACCAGATCTCCGACGAGCTCGGTCTCTCTATGGAGACGGTCACCTGGCTGCTCACCCAGCAAAAGGGTATTGACTCTCCAAAGGATGTCCACATCGACTGGACGGCTGTAGGAAGTCACGGTGCGCTCCTATCTGATATGGCGATGGTGATGCTCAAACGCTTCCTCTACCTGACGGACGATGGAAGCCTGGACCGCGATGAGGAGAGGGCCGGGACGGTCGTAGGTATCGCGCAGTCAGGCGTCCCGCTCGCAACCCTTATCGCCGCGGAGGAGGGGCTGAGGCTTGCAGTATACCTCCCGGCGAAATACAGTCGGGGTGAGACGCCTACCGGGTCCCTCTGGGGGACATTCTCCACTATTGCCGGGCAGCGCTGTATCATTGTCGACGACGTTATCACGACTGGGATGACACTCTCCGAGACGATCGCCTTCCTCCGGCGGCATGGGGCCACGCCGGTGGCGGTCTGGTCGCTCTTTGACAAACGGGGCATCAGGGAGGTAGAAGGCGTTCCGGTACACTCGCTGTTTGTGATATCCAGGCTCGGTTGAGATGGCCTGAAAAGTCGATTGAATTTACTTCAGCCTCCGGTATCCAGCCAGTTATGATCTATGTTGCGAGGCCATCAAATCAAAGGTTCTGTGATATAAACCCCCCGTTTCTTCCCGGTATTACGCGACGGGGACTATAAAACCAGTTTGCTCATGGTGTGATGCCCTCCATAACCACGGCGGTGAAGCGTCTTTTGTGGCTGACCAGCCGCCACCTAGAGGGGAGGGGACGGGACGTCCCTTCCCCTTGTCTCCGCGTGTCACCGGGAACGGTATTCAGGCAGTGAGTCGATCACCCCCACCGCCCGGCCGCTCGCGCGGCCTCCTCCCGCCCCCTTCCAGGGGGCGGGCAGTGCATGGCGATAGTCCGGATACCGTGCACGGGAAGGAAACGGGATTTCATGGAGATTTCGGTGAGACCGATAAGAGCCTGCCTCCTACAGGGCACCGTATCGATGGGATATCACCCCCGTGGGGGAGGGGCTGACGGGGAGGGGGATGGAACAGCCTCCCGCCCCTGTCTCCTGTGTCTCACCGAAGACGTCTTTCCATGCGAGCAGTCGACCAAACCCCGCCTCCCTCTCCCACCTCCCCTCAATGCCGTCTCGCAAAAAACCGCACCATGCCGCTGTGACAAGAGGCATACCGCATGAAGATGGAGGCAGCATCTTCATACAGATCCCGGGTCACCCCCCCGGAATCTGTCCATGGACTGGACACGGAGAGGTTTATCAAACCAGTGAGGCATTGGTTTGATGGCCTCTGTTGCATGCAGCAGCCGCCATCGACTGATTTATATAGAACCTCTGAACAAACCTAACGGACAAAGGAGGATTATACAATGCTTTCTGGACAGCCCATCATTATTTTGCGGGAGAATGTTGAGCGCACCCAGGGATTTGAGGCGCAAAGATCGAACATCATGGCCGCAAAGGCAATTGCTGCTGCCGTTCGGACAACGCTCGGTCCCCGGGGGATGGATAAGATGCTGGTCAGTTCAACCGGCGATGTTGTGATCACAAACGACGGCGCAACCATCCTGCACGAGATGTCGGTGCAGCACCCTGCTGCCAAGCTGGCCGTCGAGGTTGCAGAGGCCCAGGACGACGAGGTCGGCGACGGCACCACGACCGCAACAGTGCTCCTCGGCTCCCTTATGGAGGAGGCGGAGGACCTGCTGGCTCAGGATGTTCACCCTACCACCATAGCGCAGGGTTACAGGCTGGGCATGGAGAAGGCGCTCGAGATCGTGGATGAGCTGGCGATCCCCGTCGGCGCCGACGACCGGGAGAATCTCCTCAAACTCGCCGGGACCGCCATGACCGGCAAGTCTATTGAGGGGGTAAAGGACAAGGTCTCCGCGATCGTGGTGGACGCGGTGCGCCAGGTTGCCACAAAGACAGAAGAGGGCATCTATGTCGTGGATGAGGACGACATCAAGATCAAGAAACAGGGCGGGGACTCGATGGATGATGTCAGCCTGATCAGGGGTGTCGTCATCGACAAGAAGCGTGTCTTTGAGCAGATGCCCGAGAAGGTCACTAACGCGAAGGTAGCCCTTCTTGCCCAGCCGCTTGAGATCACAAAGACCCAGGTGAAGTCCAAGATCAAGATCACCTCCTCCGACCAGGTCAGGGCGTTTTCAGAGCAGGAGCGCGAGTCGCTCAGGAAACTTGCTGACCAGATCGTTGCTGCCGGTGCAAACGTTGTCCTCTGCCAGAAGGGGATCGCCGACGCGGTTCAGTACTACCTGGCGAAGCACGGTGTCTACGCTATAGAGGACGTGAAAGAGGAAGACATGAAGTTCGCCGCCAGGGCGCTCGGCGGAAACATCGTCAACAAACCCGAGGAACTCACCGAAGAGGCGCTCGGCCACGCTGAGATGGTAGAAGAGGTTACCGATGCCGACCTCACGATCATCTCTGGCTGTGAGAACCCGAAATCGGTCACGATCCTCCTCCGCGGCACCTCCCAGCTGCTTCTGGACGAACTTGAGCGCGGGGTCTATGATGGAACCCGGGTTATCCAGGACGCCATCGAGGACGGCAAGTTTGTCACTGGCGGGGGGTCGGTTGAGACCGAACTCCAGCTGCGTATCCGCGACTACGCCGCAACCATCGGCGGGCGTGTCCAGCTTGCCATCGAGGCGTTTGCAAACGCGTTCGAGGTCATCCCGAGGACGCTTGCGGAGAATTCCGGGTTTGACACCATCGACAAGGTCGTCGCCATGAGGAAGGCGCATGCCGAAGGCGCCAGGCACGCCGGACTGGATGTCTACACCGGTGAGATCGTCGACATGCTGGATGCCGGGGTAGTCGAGCCTCTCCGCGTGAAGGTCCAGGCGATAAAGAGCGCGACCGAGACGGCAGTGCTGCTCATACGCGTGGACGACATGATGATCACCCGGTCGGAAAAAAGGCCGGGCGAAGCGGGCGCCGAGTAACTCAGCCCCTTGAGGAGGTCGGGAACAGCACCACCTCCCCCTCCTCGATCTTTTTGTCCTGAGGAAGGCTTCTTCCGTTATGGAACACGAGTGCGGTATCGGGGTTGATCCCGAAATATAGGAGGGCGGTCTCGTAAGTATCTTCGGGCCTGCCGCTGTAAATCAGCGTACCGCCGTCAGGGATGATGGTGAATCGGCAGAGCATATCTCGATAATGTTATAGTGGGAGAATCTAAATGTTATAGGTCGATTTTGTGCCGAGGTAGTCTAGTCCGGGAAGGCGGTGGCCTCGAAAGCCACTGGTGCCTGGCACCTCGGGAGTTCAAATCTCCCCCTCGGCGTTCTTGCTATAACACCCCCACACGCCACGTGATCACTCCTGAGGTGGTGCTGCTTCTCAAGAAAGCCGTGCCCGCGCCGGGCGCATTTTTTTCGTGGAGATTCCTATTTCGGGTGGCAGAGCCTGATTTATGCCATCGGTGCATACCTCTACTGCAGTAGTTATGTCTGGCAGAATGACTGAAGTTTCACCGGTACAGCATGTGGATGGCGGGATCCCCGCCGGGATGCTCGCCGCCGTGCGGGAAGAGCGGCCTCTCATCCACCATATCACAAACAGCGTCACAATCAACGATTGCGCGAACATAACCATCTGCGTTGGGGCCGCCCCCGTGATGGCATCTGCGCCTGAGGAGGTGGCCGATATGGTTGAAGCCGCCGGTGCGCTCGTCCTGAACATCGGGACACTCTCTGCCGCACAGGTCGAGGCGATGCTGATTGCCGGCCGCCGGGCAAATGTTCTCGGGATCCCGGTCGTCCTAGACCCGGTCGGTGCCGGGGCAACGGAGTTTCGGACTGCATCCACAAGACGGCTCCTGGAGGCTCTCGATATCGCCGTCCTGAAAGGCAACGCGGGGGAGATCGGTGTCCTCGCCGAAACCGGCGGGAGCGTCAGAGGGGTCGATTCGGCCGGTATCGCGGCCGACCCCGTGGCGACGGTGCGGGAGTGCGCCCGCTCGACCGGGACGGTGGTGGCGATGACAGGGGAGACGGATCTCGTCACCGATGGGAGGAGGGTGTATGCCGTCAGAAACGGCAGCCCCCTGATGGAAAGGTTATCCGGGACGGGGTGCATGGCCGCATCGATCACCGGGGCGTTCGCCGCGGTCGCAGGTGATCTTCCAGTCTCGTCGGCGGCAGCGCTTGCGGCGTTCGGCCTGGCCGGTGAGCGGGCGGAGGTCGGGGCACGCGGGCCTTACTCGTTTCGGGCGGCGCTCTTCGATGAACTTGCCGCGCTCACCCCGGATGACCTTGCCCGCCATGCACGGATAGAGGTGTTGTAGATGGGCTACGACCTCTACGTGATCACGGACGAGACGGTTGGTCGCGGGCGCTCACACGCCGAACTCGCCACTCAGGCCGTTGACGGGGGTGCGGACGTGATCCAGCTCCGCGACAAGCGGTTGCCGGCGCCTGACCTCCTCGAGGCTGCTACTGCCATCCGGAAGATCACCCGCGATTCCGGCGCCCTCTTCATCGTGAACGACCACCTTGATCTGGCGCTCAGGGTCGGTGCCGACGGCGTCCACCTGGGTGCAGCCGACATCCCGCTGCCTGAGGCACGGAGCCTTTCTCCTCCTGGATTCATTATCGGGGCGTCGGTGGGTTCGGTTGCCGGTGCGCTCCGTGCGGAAGCGGCGGGTGCCGATTATGTGGCTCTCAGCCCGACGTTTGCCACCGGTTCAAAATCTGATGCGGGGCCGGGTTTCGGGCTTTTCGTGCTCTCGGCGATCAGGGCAGCGGTCTCCGTCCCGCTAATTGCGATCGGCGGGATCAATGCGGGAAACGTTGCCGATGTCATTGCCGCAGGGGCTGATGGTGTTGCGGTGATCTCGGCGGTCGTCGGGGAGGACGATGTCACGGCAGCTGCCCGTGACCTCCGCGCCCGGATCGCCGCCGCGAAACAGGATCGCTGAGCGTCCTCACCACCGGCTCACACCGCGGCGTTATCTAAGATACCTGCACGACCGCCTGAATGTCTTCGCCGCATGACATCCGTCTTCAGAAGCCATGCCGGCACACAAACCCTCTTTGTCCTGGCTGCAGAACCTTTCCTGCGTGATACTTATGACCCGGCTCGAGTTCACTCCAATCGGCATCGTCCACACCCCATTCCACGACCCGCGTGATATGCCCATCCAGCCAGTCGGAGCGAGGGGTGTCCGGGGAACGGTTGAACTCAACCCCGGCTGCGCCCCGGGCCTAAAGGACATTGAGGGTTTTTCACGGATCATCCTCCTCTACCACTTCCACCGTTCTGAGGGCTATTCGCTTGAGGTGGTGCCGTTCCTGGATGCAAGACCTCATGGTGTCTTTGCGACCAGGGCACCCCGCCGCCCGAACGCGATCGGTCTCTCGATTCTGCGGCTTGTTGCTGTCGATGGCGCGGCGCTCATCGTCGAGGACGTCGATATCCTGGACGGCACTCCAGTCCTTGACATAAAGCCTTACGTCCCGGCGTTTGACGCCTACCCTGACGAGAGTTCCGGGTGGCTGGCAGAGACTGCAAAAGATCCCGGCAGCGTGCGTTCGGATGATAGGTTCTGTTGAGTGCATGGATCGGAATATTTAACATAACCGGCGTAAAGTAAACCAGCTTGACATAACCTGAAAGTAAATGGGTAGTCTTTAATAGCCGGGGCGCCGGTACTGAATGATATCATGTCAAGAAAACCCATTGCATTGATTACGGCTGTCCTCATTGCCGTTCTACTCTGCACGGCAGGGTGCAGCAACACAGTCAGCGGGAATGGGACTTCCGCCGCCGACAACACGACGCTGCTGGTCTACTCAGGCGCAGGGCTCAAGACGGCGATGACCGAGATCGGGGAGGTCTTCACCGAGAAATACGGCATCGGCGTCGATTACAACTTTGCCGGTTCCGGCACGCTCATCACACAGATGGAGTTATCCCGGAAAGGCGATCTCTTCATCCCCGGCGGAACGCCTGACTACCGGATCGCCCAGGGTAAGGGGCTGGTCGGGGAGCCCGGATACGTTGCCTACCACGTCCCCGTGATCGTGGTTGCCCCTGGAAACCCGAAGAACATCACCTCGGTTGAGGACTTCGCCCGGCCCGGGCTGAAGATCGCCCTCGGCGACGCGAACACCACCGCAATCGGCAGGGCCGGCGATAAACTCTTCCAGCAGCATGGCATCCTTGACGCCGTTGAGGCAAATGTCGTTCTACGGGCGCCTACGGTCAACGAGGTGGCCGTTGCGATGAACATGGGCACCGCTGATGCCGCCCTTATCACGTTTGATATAGTCAACCCGGAGACCATGGAGGTCATCGAACTGCCGCCGGAAGAGGGGGTTGTCCTTATAGTGCCGATAGGGGTGACCACGTTCACAGAGCACCCGGATGCCGCCCGTCTCTTCGTTGAGTTTGTCACTTCCGATGAGGGGAAGGCTATATTTGTAAAGCACGGGTTCCCGGCATATCCTGATCCCGCCTACGCCGGTATAGAACCGTGATCGTCATGGAGTACTCCTGCAGGGCGATCGGCGTCGCACGGACACCCTTCACCGATCCGGCCGCCACCCCGATCCAGGCGGCTTTCTCCACCGCCCGCGGCACGGTAGAGGTCTTCCCGGAGTACAGGGACGGGCTATCGATGCTCGTGGGGTTCTCCCATATCCTCCTCATCTACCGGTTCCACCGGGCTGCCGCCGAAGAACTTGCCGAACGACCGCTTATCGATGGCGCTGAGCCGCACGGCATCTTTGCCACCCGGCACTTCAACCGCCCGAACCGGCTTGGTATATCGGTTGTCAGACTCACCGGGATCGAGGGGGGGAGCATCACCATTGAGGGCGTCGACCTCCTGGACGGTACTCCGATCCTCGACATCAAGCCGTATATCCCGGCGTTTGACTGCATCGAGAGCGCGAACTCCGGGTGGGTGACGCCTCAGCACGTCGAGCGGATCCAGAGACAGAGTGCATCATTCAGGTCAGGGTGAACGTGTTCCAGGATCGGGCCCCTCTCCCTCGCCCCACACCCTTCAAGGTGATCTTTCTTGCCGTATTGTTCTGCCTGATTGCATACTTTCTCGTTGTAATTGTTGGTCTGGTGGTCTACCCGCCGTTTCCGGCTCTCGTTGAGAGCCTGCGATCCCGGGAGATCCTGTTTGCTGTTGAACTCTCGCTCGTCACGTCGGTGGTCTCCACCGCCCTCTGCGTTGTCGCCGCCGTGCCTGTTGCCTACTCGTTAGCTCGGTTCTCGTTCCCCGGTAGAGGGCTGGTAAACACCCTCTTTAACATCCCGCTTGCACTGCCGCCGCTCGTCGCGGGTGTGGCGTTGCTCATCTTCTACGGCCCATCGACGTTCGGCAAGATGCTCTCGGCGTTCGGTCTCGATATAGTCTACACCCCGATCGGGATCGTTGTTGCCCAGTTCTTTGTAAACCTGCCATATATGGTAAGGGTCACCCGTTCGGCCTTCGAGACGATCAACCCCCGCTTCGAGCACGTTGCCCGGACGCTCGGGTGCACCGAGTGGGGCGCGTTCCGTCAGGTCACCCTCCCTCTCGCCAGAAACGGTCTGATAGCCGGGCTGGTAATCACCTGGTCGAAGGCTATCGGTGAGTTTGGAGCTGTCATGATGCTTGGGGGAGCTACACGGATGAAGACCGAGACCCTGCCCATTGCGCTCTTCCTGAACATGTCAACGGGCGACCTCGATCTTGCCATAGCCGCGTCTGTCATCCTGATAGTCATATCGGTGATCTCGTTTGCGGTCTTCGAACGCTGCAGCGGCGATCGGGGGGTGTTCTAGGTTCTCAAGATCACGGGGCTCACCAAACGTCTCGGGGACTTTGTTCTCGACGGTGTGGACCTGACAGTCGCCGACGGTGAGTACTTCATCATCCTCGGGCCTACCGGCGCAGGAAAGACCATACTTCTCGAGACGCTGGCGGGGATATACACACCTGATGATGGAACGATCACCCTGGATGGCCGTGACATCACCCGCACCGACCCGAAAGATCGGGGGATCGGCATGGTTTACCAGGATTACATGCTCTTTCCCCACCTCACCGTCGGAGAGAATATCGGGTTTGGTCTTCGGCAGAGGAAGGCCGATCCCGCCAGCATAAGGGAGGAGGTGCAGGAGACCGCCGCCCTTCTCGGGATTGAGCGCCTCCTCTCCCGCACCCCGGGGACGCTCTCAGGCGGTGAACAGCAGCGGGCGGCGATCGCCAGGGCGCTCGTTCTCAGGCCTCACGTCCTCCTCCTGGACGAACCGCTCTCGGCGCTCGATACCTCCACCCGGGATCGGCTCCGCAGGGAGTTGAGGTCGATCTGCCGGGCGACGAAAACAACGGTCATCCACATCACCCATCACTTCGAGGATATATTCGCCCTCGCCGATCGTGTAGCGGTGATGCAGGAGGGGAGAGTTATCCAGACCGGCACGCCGGACGAGGTCTTCCGGAAACCTGCCAGCGAGTTTGTTGCCGCTTTCACCGGTATGGAGAACGTATACTGCGGGGTTTCAAGGGTTCTGAACGGCGAGGCGGCGATCGACCTCGGCGGGATCACCGTCCGGACGGTCAGCGAGATCGAGGGTGAAGTCTGTGTCGGTATCCGGCCGGAAGAGGTGATTTTGTCCCGCGAACCTTTTGAGTCAAGCGCTGCAAACACCTTCCCCGGCAGGGTGACAGAGGTCCAGAGGAACGGCACGTTTTCAAGGGTCTTCGTCGAGGCAGGGGTTCTATTCATTGCCGTCCTGACACCGCAGAGCGTTGAGCGCCTGCGGCTGGCCGAGGGTGTAGCGGTCCAAGTCACATTCAAGGCTTCGGCCGTCCACGTCTTTCTGCGGTAAGAGCAGGTCATTCATCCCGGCCAGAAGGAGCGGCCGGATGGGGAAGAATCCAATGAGATAACAGAACGAACGTCTTCTGCGGCTGACCATCCGCGCCACCCGGCCGAAGGGAAGGGGCGGAAACGCCCCCCCCGTGTCCTGACATGCTCCAGAAAAAGCAGAATAGAGGCCGGGATGTGCCCACCGCACTTATAACTTCTTAAACCGGCTCTTCGGCGCGCCGCACCGGGGACATTTCCAGGTATCTGGCAGGTCTTCAAAGGCCGTGCCAGGTTTAACACCATGTTCAGGGTCGCCGAGAGCGGGGTTGTAGACGTAGCCGCACTGTGTGCACTTGTATGAATCCATTGTTCACTCACCTCATTCCCTGCCGGCCGCCGGGACGGCAAGGGGTAATATCTCGTTTACTTCCGCTTCAGGATAAGTGCTCCGGTCACGATACCGGGAAAGGAAGTTCCTTTCCCGTGCAACCGTCGAGGACGATCGAGCGCTCACCGCGTTCCGATGCAAACCGGATCACGTAGACCGGGTAATAGATCGTCTCAAACTCGATAATCTCGGCCGTTGGCTCAAGCCCTTTCAGGATCGTCCGGAGCGACGACTCCGTGACCCTTGCCTCCAGGCTCTCACCCTGAAGAGGCTCCATGGGGAGGCCGCAGGCTCCAGCCCGGAGAGAAGAGAGCGGCGGGACGTCCTCTGTCAGGAGCGGCACGTAGACCGTGGTCTCGCCGATTGTCTTTACCTCTGTTATGAGTTTCGCATCCGAAAGACTCTTTATCGCTTTCTTCACCGCGGCCGGCGGAAGATGGGTCTCGGCCTCGATCTCGACGAGCGTTGAGCCTCCGTTTGCAAGCCCGGTAACGACCCTGATCGCGGCCTCATCGAGCCCCAGGAGTTCAGAGAACCCCGGCCTGACCTTCAGTCCCCTGTCAATCTTGACGATGCAGCCGGTGCAGCCATCTATGATGAACGACGCTGTCTTTGTGGTCTTCCGCAGAAGTCCACCGATGTAGCGGACATTCACCCGATGTAGCGGCCGGTAGACCTGCTCACCCGATACTATCCGCTCTTCGGGTTCCAGGACCCTGAACCTGCGTTTTCTCTTCTCCCTGGCGATGTCGAGCGCCTCCTCACGGATCAGCACCGGGACAACCGCGTTCCTCGTGATGGGGGGTTCCACCATGGGCGGTTCTGCTTCCTCCTGCTGCGGTTTGCCGCCGCAGGGTTCAGCCCGGCGCCGTTCTCCCGGCCGGACCGGCTGCGCCGGCATGAGTCTTGGCGTCTGCCCGCCGTGCCTGCATATCCGGTTCCGGAATCGCATCTTCACCTTTCCGCGGGAGAGTCCGCCCATAACAAAGAACTCTCCTGGCTCGAGTTCCGTGAGTTCGGCGACCTCTTTACGGGATGAGAAGAAGAGACTGACCGCTTTTAGATCGTTTTCTATCGAGAGTTTCCCGATGATCTGGTTGTTGCACTGGGAGAGGACGTTTTTTGTCACAAGAGATGGCCGCTGGGTCGCAATCAGCAAGCCGAGCCCTCGTTTTCGCCCCCGGCGGGAGATCTCCTCGATCTGCTTGATGGCGTCTCCTGATTGCGGGATGAATTTGTCCGCCTCCTCCAGGATCAGAAGGAACGGTTTCTTCAGTCTGCTCTCCAGGTTGTAGAGTACGTCGGCGAGTTGGGCCACCTTATCCCGCATATCGGTCTCCGAGACGTCGAAGATCACGGCAGTCCTTGAACAGATCGCCTCCTGCATGACGTCCCGGAGGTTTGCCCGCTCGATATCCACGTCACGATCATCGCCGGAACCGATCCTGATGAGGGGGAACCGTTCCGCAAGCGAGGAGTACTCCCCCTCCGTATCGACGAGGCAGAACCCGATCCTCGCCTGCAGGAGCTGTTCGCAGATCACCGCGATGCCCCAGCTCTTCCCGGCGCCAGACTGCGCTATGATGCACGTTCTTCCCGTGACGAGTTCCTGGGCGTCGACGGCAACGTCATGGTCACCGTCCTTTCCGATCACCAGCTCCATCCGCTCAAAGAGATAACAGGGTGCCCGGTCTTTTAACGCTTCCTCTTCGGATCAGAGGGTCTGGTTCAAGCAAATTAGAGGCCTTCCCCCCTATTTTTGTTCCTGGAGAGCGAGAGAAAGACCCCGAAGACCGAGAGGGCCGTGAACACCTGAAAGAGCAGCCGCAGGCTCTTCATGAACTCCGGGAATACTCCCGGGGTGACGGTCGTCGACCCCATGATTACAGCAAAGACCACCAGGACGGCCCCCATGCTCAGCATCATACCGAGCGAGCGCATCGTCGCCACCATCGCCGATGCGCTCCCGTAGAACCGTTTCTCCACGCTCCCCATGATAGCGGTGGTGTTCGGGGAAGAGAACAACCCGACCCCCGTCCCCACCAGGAACAGTAGGGCGAGGACGAGTGTGATCGGTGTCGTCTCGTTGAGCAGCGAGAGTCCGAAGAGTCCCACGGCAGCAACCCCCATCCCAAGCGAGGCCAGGAGCCCTGGCTCCACACGGTCGGCCAGTCGTCCTGCCGCCGGGGCGACGAAGACCTGGACGATCGGTTGTATCAGTAGGAGTGTGCCTGCGGCGGCGGGTTCGTATCCCCGGACATACTGGAGGTAGAGAGAGAGGAGGAACGCGACCGCATACGTTGCGCTGTAGTTGATCAGGGCGGCAACGTTAGAGGCTGCAAAGACACGGTTCTTCTGGAGCAGTGAGATCGGCAGAAGGGGGTCTGGCCGGTGCTGCTCCACCCGGAAGAAGACCACGCCAAGCACCAGTGATGCCGCAAGGAGCAGCAGACCGGCATGGGTGGTGATCCAGGCCAGGCCCAGGAAGAGGCAGAGGATCAGGGCTGATGAGAGGGCCAGCCCCGGGAGATCGAAGTGTTCCATCTCTCGCTCGTTTAAGAAAGCCGGGAACTTCCTGGCATAGAATAAGACCGGGACTGCAAGGAGCGCGGTTACTATGAAGATGCTTCGCCACCCAAAGAACTGGGTCAGGACTCCCCCAAGGAACGGCCCGAACGAGAGCCCGGCGTAGACAGCGGTGGTGTTGATCCCGATCGCGTAGCCCCGTCTGCCAGGCGGAAAGAGGCTGGCTATCAGGGCCACGCTTGTCGCGTTGATCATCGCCCCGCCCACCCCCTGCACGAACCGGAAGAGGAGGAGGAGGCTCATCGAGGATGTGAATATGGAGAGGATGGATCCGGCGGCGTAGACGACGATACCGATCAGGAAGATTCTGACCCTCCCCCGCGAGTCGCCGAGCCTTCCTCCCGGGAGGAGGAATATGACTGACGCAAGGAGATAGGTGCTGGAGACCCAGGCCAGCGTGGCAGCATCGGCGGAGAATTCGGTGCCGATGACAGGCAGGGCAAGGTTGATCGCTGAGGCTGTGAAAGGATTTATAAACGAAGCGATCGTGACCAATACGAGGATGACCCCCCGCGAATAAGTTCGTTCTTCTACCTCTTTCACGCCTATCCTCTACGCCTCCGGGTTCTGTGCGGTAACAGGGTTCGCATTGAGTGCAGATAAGTCCACTGCCCATCTCCAGCGGACTACTTTTAGGATCATGACCCAGTATATGGGCATGCGTGCCCCACACCCGGAGTCCCAGCGGGATCTCCGTGCGACCTCCCTCAGGCTCATCCTGCTGCTGGGCGTGGCAAGCCTGTTCGGTAGCCTGGTCTCTAACGGTGCCAGGAGCGTTACCGGCCCCTACCTCCTCCTTCTCGGTGGAAGCGCGGCAGTTGTGGGGCTGGTTGCCGGGGCCGGCGAGTTTATCGGCTACGCCCTGCGGGCGGCCACCGGCGCCTATCTTGGCCATAACCACCGCTACTGGAAGGTGGCGATTGGCGGTTACTGTATGCTGGCAGCCATTCCCTTCCTTGCGTTCGCCGGTCACTGGGCGACGGCGGCAGCCCTCATCATCGCCGAGCGGATCGGGAAAGCCATCAGGACACCGGCGCGGGACACGATCCTTTCCCATGCGACGGTGGCCGTTGGGAGAGGGTGGGGGTTCGGGTTTCACAAAGCGCTCGATCAGGTCGGTGCGGTCGCGGGCCCGCTGGTCATGGTCGCCGCCCTGGCCGTCACCGGGGGTTATACGGATGGATTCCTGGTTCTGGCCATCCCTCTCATCGGCGTCGCGGTTGCTCTCTTCATGGCCCGGTCGGAAGTGCCGTCACCACGGTTCCTGGAGGTGGAGGAGATGCAGGGAGACAACATCCCTTCGATCCTGCCCTATGCCTTCTTCATATTCCTGGGAATGGCCGGGTTTGCCACCTTCCCGCTCATATCGTTCCACCTTAAGGTCCAATCGATAGTCTCCGACGCCGCAATCCCGCTCTTCTATGCAGGTGCGATGGTTGTCTCTGTCTTTGTGGCGCTGTTACTCGGCCGGGTCTTCGATCGTGCTGGTGTCCATATCTTTCTTTCCATCCCCATCATAAGCCTTGCAACTGTCTTTCTCGCCTTCTCGAGCGATCCGCGGATCGCGGTTGCTGGATCGCTTGTCTGGGGTGCCGGGATTGGGCTCTTTGAACCACTTCTACGGGCGTCGATTGCAGAGTCCACGAGCCTTGAGCGGAGGGGGAAGGTCTACGGCACACTGAGTGCGGTCTACGGGACGGCTTGGTTTCTGGGGAGCGCCGTGATGGGTGTCCTCTACGACGTATCGATCGGGCACATCATCGCCTATGTTGTTATCATCGAGGCCGCGGCCTTGATAGCCTATCTCTGGTTGTTACTGATACAGGATCCCGGTTAGGCTCGATGAAAGGCCAGGGGAGATCGTCCCCTGAGCCTTGCGGCTTTAGTGGTGGAGTGCCCCGCCGATGGCGCCACCGATCAGGGAGAGGATGCCCTGGTATATGAACGCCGCCAGGACTATGAGGATCGACGCTCCGAGACCCGCGATGAACCCGAACGCCCCGAGGAGGACCGTGCCACCGATAAGTATAAGCAGCGATATGACGATGGCGCCAAGAAGCCCTGCAAGCAGCCCGGCTTTTGCACCGTTCCAGATCCCGCCCCGGGCGATCCAGCCGGCGACAAATCCGCCGGCCAGCGGCCCGAGGACAGGCAACAGGAACCCGAGAAGAACCCCGACAAGCCAGCCGACGATGACTCCTGTCCAGAAGTTATCTGCCATCTACTTTTACTCACCGCTGAGTGTTCGAGAGAGTAGTATATACATCTTTAGGATCAAGTCAGGTCGAATCCCCCCCATTTCAATGGCGGGATAGGTAACGTAACGAAAGCTCTGTAAAATTGAATCGGCCCTGGATCCAACCTGGATTTGGACAAAGGAGAAACAGGGCCATGGATCTCTTAGCGTTCATCAAAGGTTATCTTTCCGATTTGGAGAACGGCATGAAGACCCTCATCACCTGGCTCCTCAACCAGGTGATGCTCCAGGAGGCCCTCCAGCAGGCGGGAGCCACCCAGTACGAACGCACCGATGCACGGAAGGCGCATCTGAACGGCTACAAGGATCGGTCTCTCAAGACCCGAAGTTCCGGGAATTCCCGTTCGAGATGCAGGTCTTCGGGCGCTATGCCCGGGTGGAGAAGGCTCAAGTGAACGCAATCGTCAAATCCTGCCACCAGGGGGTTTCAACGAGAAAGATCCAGGAGATCGCCAGTCCTCCAGGGATCGACCAGGTTTCTTCAGTCCCGGTTTCCCGAATAGCCAGGGACCTCGACGGCCAGGTGCAGGCATTCCTCCTGCGGCCGATCGAACAGGCTATCCCATACCTCTTCGTGGATGCTTCATACTACAAGGTGTGCAATGGCGCACGCTGCGCCCCTCTGATGATCCTGACGAACGTCTGATTGGAAGTGTTGCGGTGACGTATGTGGACGTGACGTGCTCATCGAGTCGTCCGGCATAGACCTTGAGACGAGGAAACGACCGCATCTCGAGTACGAAGGTGCGTACTACTATACCCTCGTCTCGATTCCCGGACACGGTCAAAAAGGTGTAATCGGAATGAATGAAGGACCAGATTCTGGGAGCCTTCTCAAAACGGTGGGGATTGGCGCCGTAGCATCCGGGATGAAAGGGATAAAGGAGGTCACATGAAATCGAAACCCGATAGACGTTTGATCATCGTAGGGGCTCTTGCGTTCATCGGCGTCATCCTCCTCGCCGCGACGGTTGTGCTCACGTATACCGCCGCTGTTGCCCTGGTCACGGGGATCGACGGTCCCACACAGGAGCTGGTCATCGAGAGGGTCCAGG
>Ga0208461_1000849_pt1 | contig 28942 bp, 25 predicted proteins | sample AD_JPNTR4_MetaG_FD_184448 | JGI IMG/M metagenome (GOLD analysis project Ga0208461, IMG submission 184448) | Active sludge microbial communities of municipal wastewater-treating anaerobic digesters from Japan - AD_JPNTR4_MetaG (SPAdes) (version 2) | ecosystem: Engineered > Bioreactor > Anaerobic...
GCCTAGAAAGGAGAGAAGTTATTCAGTCATCAAACTAGGCTTAACTGAATAATACGTATCAGATGAATGATAAAAAGAAAAATATTTGACTATGGAGCGGAGAATTCAAGTTAAAGGTGGTTTTAGACATCATTGAAAACGAACTCTCATACAGCCAAGCTGCACGTAAATATAATATGTATTTAACATCAGGAAGTCTAAATGATACATTACCTGCAAGATGGGTATATCAGTATAGGCTTTATGGTAAAGAGCGCTTTTTTCAAACGCCTAAAGACTATCGTATCTGTTATACAAGATCTTTATAATGGTGAAGTTAAAGGGTATCAAATCTCTAGGAGTCAAAACCAGGACTTGATTCTTCGAACACTCAAAAAAGCAATCAATTCAAATGAAGATTTATCAAAACTCCTTATACATTCTGATCAAGGCATTCTATACCAATCGCCTAAATATCGTAATTACCTTAAGAAAGCATCATTTACTCAATCGATGAGTGCTAAAGGAAATGCTTATGATAGTGCAGTGGTTGAAAGTTTCTTTAGAACCCTTAAATGTGAAACCGTCTATTTACAAAAGGTTAAATCATTATCTGATTTAATTAGAACAATTGATGAGTATATCTATTGGTATAATCACGAAAGGATTAAGTTGACATTAGGAGGATATTCTCCTATACAATATAGACTCATGAATCAATAAATGATCAATAACTACAAAGAACATAAAGTACAAGAAAATGGTATCAATTCATCTAGGCTAAACCACTTATTGGTTTATTTCTATCCTCTAGAAAACTCCATCTTCTGAAAAAGTATTCATAGAAAAACAGATGAGTACTTTTTTGATTGGGAAGACTAACGTCAATCCAGCTATTTTTATAATCTATAAAGAAGATGATTGATTTTTAAAATCAACTTTATATTAATATTGCCATCGATTTATTCATGAAAATGATGTATGGACGAAGAAGAATCTATGGTATCATTTTGGTACATATATACAACAGTAAAGCGAAATCAACAAATGAAGAAAACAACCATACTAAAAATGATTGGATTTTTAATGCTTGGCTTTTCGCTCATATTCATTTACCTAGGAGCGGTCGTCTTTCGTGATCGTAGTTGGGATGATTTTGCCTGGAAACCCAATTTTGCCTATTTTGTTCCTGGATTGTTTCTTAGTGTCTTTTCATTGCCTGCTATCGTCAGTGGGTTCACGCCACAAATAACTAAATTTCAAGCCAAACTTCGTAAAGAAACGCTTGATTACGCGAGTGAAGACATCAAAGGGGCGACCGCAAAATCCGCGGAAACGATTATTCCTGCAATTACTCCATCCATAAAGACGGCGTTCAGTGAAATTAGAAGTGGATCAAACGGCGTGCCTAATAAATCTAGAAAAGAACTGTTACTCGAAGCAAAAGCATTGTTAGATGAAAAGTTAATTACGGACAAAGAATATGAAATCATGCCCAAGGATATTCTTGATATTGAAGAACCAAAGTAACAATCACTTTCTTATCATTTAGAAAATGCCTAAACATCATAACTAACACATAAAGTATTCCTAGACACTGAAAAAATCTTTGAATACTTTTTTTACAGTCAATGAGAAAAGCCTAATTCAGTCAATCGCCGAATTAGGCTTTAATGTAGTTTCTAAGCGTTCGTCTCCACAAAATCAATTTAATGCGTGTTGAATAACTATTGTTTCTTTGATTTCAAGAAGTAGAAGCCAGCAAGGGCTGACATGCCTATCAAACTGATTAAGAAGACTAGTTTAGTGTTCTTTTTGAAGTCAACTGTTGTAATTCTTGCCGGTGACAAAGACAAATTATACATGGTTTGCATCATTGCAATCTTGTCACTGGTTAATACTGTTACACCAGCTCCTCTTCCCATTGAATAGTCAGATTGATTAATAAAATCAAGTACAGTATCGGTTTCACTGAAAGTTCTACCAGTTAAGTTAAAATTCGTATTCAGGGAATTAAAGGCTCCATATCCATTATTTGCACTATCAGAGCAAGTCATGTAACCATATAGTAATGAATTAATGACGCCATTAGAAACATTTCTGGATTCAGCATCTATACCTTCTGGACGATATACACCCTTTCCATCGCCCCAAATCCGCCAAATCTTATTCAGCATTGTCGTATTAAACAACTCAGCTTCGGTCTTATTCCACACCGTTGCTGTTGTGGGATCAGTTGTTGAAAGTCTTGCAAGATCGAAATGCTTTCCAGTGATGGTTGCCAATGGGATATCGTAGAAGACAACCCCATCAGTGGTATATTCTGTAAATCCACCCCCATTGGCATAATACGTGTCAGCAGTGTAGGATTCAATTTCAACGTATGTAATATTAGCCACGACGTTATCGGTTAAGTCCTCTGTGGTTGGAGCAAGCCTTAGTACTTGATAAGCATTTCCATTTTGCCACCAATCTGGTCTAACTACTGCTATTCTAATGTCGGCGGAAGTAACTGCCGCATCAGCTCGAATCGAGTCTGATTTTGTTGTAGCTACTCCAAAAACACCCGCTAGGAGAGCGACAACAGGTAGAAATCTAAGAATCTTCTTCATAATTTTCCTTTCCATACCCTTTATCGTTAGGTATATTTTAAGTTGTTAACATTATTATATTATTGAATAACAACATTGTCAAATAACGCTAATGTGGCTTTAGAATAATGTATGTTACTTTACAATTGATGTGAGACTTTTCTTAGAAGTAAATTGGGGTGACCTATAATATCCCTGTAAGGCCGGAAATCTTTACAGAAAGGTTCATAAATCACCTTTTGCATTGTTTATCACATTTTCCTCACGAGATTAAGACTCGTTATCACGCAGTTCTACTTTATCGATCTGGTAGATATTCAATCAAGTACGTCACTCGGAAGTATCACATCTCCAAATCTTCATTAATGCGATGGAATAAGTTATTTGATGGTTCTAAGGAATCGCTACTCGATAGATCGCATCGCCCCCATCCACCTCATCCTAACAGCCATACATCGGAAGAAATTAAGAAAATCGTCGATTTAATGAAGCGAAATCCTGACATTGGACTGAATGAGTTATTCTCTAAACTAAGATTGTCTATTGGTTATGCACGTCATCCTATCAGCCTCTATCGCTGGCTCAAAACCAATGGCTATTATGGCATTGTCAAGGTCAAACAGACACCCTATACACCTAAACCTTATAAAACTCCCGAACGATTAGGTGAGAAATGGCAAATTGATGTCAAATATGTCCCTCGTGAATGCAAAGCTCAGCCAGGAAGTGATCACCGCTACTACCAGTACACAATGATTGATGAAGCCAGTCGTGAACGATTCATTTATCCCTATTTAGAACAAAGTTCTTATTCCACAGTTGATTTTGTTAAACGGGCGATTGCTTACTTCAACTATCAACCTAAGATCATTCAAAGCGATAATGGCTTTGAGTTCAACCGCAACAAAGAAACTAAAATAATCCATCTATTCGACACTTAATGTGCTGAAATCGGTATGACACCCAAACTCATTCGGCCCCGGACTCCTCGTCATAACGACAAGGTAGAACGCAGCCATCGCAATGACAACAATCGCTTCTACTTGACCCTCAAGTTTTATAACTACAGCGACTTAGTTAAACAAAAGAAAGCCTACTTAATCCGATCAAACACCATCTGCAGTTCTTCAATCGGGTGGGTCACACCTTTACAAAAAAGAGACAAATTAATTAAGAAAGGAATGATTGCCTAAATGATATTAACAAATCACCCTTCTTTTTTTGAAGAATTAGGTCTCACATCATTTACATCTTTACAACCAGTGGGATTATTATAATTAACGAGTGAATACCCTCTATGTATCCTTAACGAGTAAAATTGTGCAACTATGCATTTTTCAACCCAAATCTAAAAATCAAATGTCCCAAACATAAAAATATGACGATATTAAGTCAATTATCGTGTTTTAGCCAAGAAAAAAGGTTTGAAATTGTATCAAACCTTACGTTTCAATATGTGTTGTCCGTACAAAGTTTTACCCGCTAAAATCACATAATGTACAAAGTTTTACCCCAATATGGCACAAAGTTTTACCCCTTACTATATTTATACCCTATTTTTGTAAAAGTTCAGACCCTAATTTGTAGTTTTCAACCAATTAAAACTAAATATCATTTAAATGTTTTTATTTTAATAAACTATTTTTGTGAATCGCTATCTAAGTCGGCCAACATGATATTGCATGATTCACAATAAAAAACTTTATTAATTACGGCATCTTTAAACAGTTTAAGTTTATCAATCTTTTTTTCTGAGCCATCATTAAAAATAATTTTAGGTGCTCTATATGCATAACGATAAACTAATTTACCCGTTTTTAAGTCTTTATTACAATATGGACAATTATTAATTTTCATTTTTTACCTCTTCTCTTATGGCTTAAGTGCCGTAATTGGTACTACTATTACACCATCTTTTCTTTTATAATAAGCCTTTGACAAACCGCATATTACGACTAATGCACTCGGCTTACTTGTATTTTCATTATTAACAAAGTAGTTGTTAATTTTTAAAAGATTTTCTGCGGCATCATCAATTTGACTTGCTCCTAATTTAACTTCAATAGCAATCCACCTACCATCATTTAGTTCAACAACAGCATCTAACTCGTGATTTGTATCATGATGTTTATAATGATAAACTTTCCCACCAATACTTTCTGCATATATTTTTAAATCTCTAATTACTAAAGCTTCAAATAAAAAACCAAAATATTCTAAATCATTCAATAACATTTCTTTAGACATACCTAAAGCAGCAACAGCTAGTGATGGATCAATAAAATGCCTTTTAGGAGTTCTTGCAACTCTTTTACTAGATCTATAATTGGGGTCAAATGCATTTTGATTTTCAACAATAAACAACCTTTCTAATACATTCAAGTATTCCACTAAAGTTTTATCGTCAATACTTTCTTTCTCATATTTATTAATATCATTAATCAAAACTCGATTACCTGCAAGTGTACTTTCATTTCTTGCTAGTGATTTTAATAACGCTTCAAACTTATCTTTATTTCTAGAAATATTATCGATTTCATGTATATCTGTATTTAATAATGTATTAACGTATGATTTAGGGATTTCACCATAAAAATCTTTATCTTGTTCTAAAGACATCGGCCATCCACCTCTAACAACTAATTCAATTAGTTCTTTTAATGAAAATTGTTTCGTTAAGTTCGTTTTAATTTCATTATCAAATAAACTAAGTAATGAAACTTCACCTGATGAATCTAAAGACTCATAAAGAGACATTGTTTTCATTCTTAAAGTATGAATTCTTCCAATACCACTATGTAACACGCCTTTTCTCTTAGGTGTTGATGAACCCGTTAAGATAAATTGACCTTTTTCTCCTCTAAAATCAACCTCGGCTCTAACTGCATCCCACAAATAAGGAACTTCTTGCCATTCATCAATTAATCTAGGTGAATCTCCATTTAATACTCCTTTTGGATCAATTTCTGCTAAGGTTCTATTTTGAAAATTACCTTCTGGATCACCAATATAAATAACACTTTTTGAATGTGTTAAAGATGACCAAGTTTTTCCGCACCATTTTGGGCCCTCAACACAAACAGCTCCAAAAATATTTAGATACTTTTCAATTTGTTGATCAATTATTCTTTTTTTATATTTTTCAGGTTTTAAGTTCATATTCACATCACCTCTAATATAAATATACATCAAACATCTATTTTTGTCAATTTTATTCCTGTTTTTTTGTTAATTTTATTCCGTGTTTTTAGCCTTGGCTGTTCCCGTTTTTTAGTGGGTTGCTGAAAATCATTTACAATGTCCTTTTATAAAGAAAAAAGATCTGATTCATAAAATCAAATCTTTCGATGTTTTTTGTGTTGTCCATACAAAGGTTTACCGCAATATGGCACAATGTTTTACTCCTTTGCCTTTAAAAAGTGAATATAATGGTCTATATATTTAGAAAATAATCTCAATACATTGTTATTTGGATGGCAGCAATCAGCAATAAAACAAGAATAAGACCAAATGATATTATAAAAATCACTTTTTTGTATTTATCTAGTTTATGATTAGTGGTATAAGAAATGATTAATATAACTATGCAAATAAGAAATAGTGAAAGTCCTAAATACAATAACCACTCGATATTGATTGCTTTGAGTCTTTGATAAGGAGTTTTTTCATAAAATAAATTAACAACAATTTGGTTACCTTCTTCATCATATCCTGGCAAAGTAGCTCGGTCTTTATATATTGGCAAGAACATGAGCAAAGAAATTATTGCTGTAACTACAACATAAATAATTTCGCTAATAATTATCCTTTTGCTTATTTTATTTTTTAAATTTGTTTTATTCATATGCCTCCACTTCTTAGTATAATCTTATCACACTTGATTTTGAAATGATACATGAAACGATACAAGAAATGATACAAGAAAATTCTAATATGTACATTTAAAGAAATACTTAAAATAAAAAAAGTAACCATGAAATTAATCAATAGCTACTTATTTCTCAGTTTTAATAGTTAAAACCGGTGTTTCAGAATTTTTTGGTGCCTCCGATCGGACTTGAACCGATACAGTATCTCTACTAATGGATTTTGAGTCCATCGCGTCTACCACTTCCACCACGGAGGCACAAGATAATTATAAAACATTAACAACATAAATTTTTTTATAAAGCTAAATTCATTAAAACCTTCGCTGAGAAATTATGTGATTAGTCACACTTTTTTTCAATGAACATCATTTCTTTAAAATAAAAATGGTCGGAATGACAGGATTCGAACCTGCGACCTTCTGGTCCCGAACCAGACGCACTACCAAGCTGTGCTACATCCCGACTGCACACATATTATACGCTGTTTTTAAAAATTACCAAACTTTTGTGTCATAAACACTGTTGATTTTATCTATACACGCAATGATAACCTTAAAATTTGATAAAATATTTATATGAATAAAGAATCAGGGTATCGGAAAACTATAATAAGCGAGTATTTAAATAATCTTTTACATGCACTTAATGCCTATGAAGGATATAGTGATGGTTTCCGTAAACTAAACGGTGATTTTATTAATTATTTACAAGCTCGCTGGGTCGATCTAAATATCGAAGTCGGTGATGCTATTCGGGTTAAGTTTCAGCGTGACCGTGATTATTTATCGCATCCCTTTTTAGGTATTGTTATTCGTTTACTTGAAGGAGCTAGGATTCATGTCCCGCAGCGCGAAGAAACGCTAGCGTTACTAAAAAAACACACGAATTATCCGCTTCATAATTTTATTACCTTTGCCTTTAATTTTAATCGCAATGACAAAGATGCTCCTTTTGAAATATTAAGCGATGATTTTATTAAGATTATCTTTTACTTAACAAATAAAAAAGGTTATCCGCATTTAGAAAACTTTGATAGTTTCTTAGAATATAAATTACGTATTAGCGGGGTTAGTATAATTAACCTCGTATATGCTAGACGCAGTGCGCTTGTCGAAAAAAATATCGACAAAGTAACAGAACACTTATCCCTAGCAGCAATACAGTCAGGTCAAGACCACCGTAAATTCTTAGGTCAAAAGTACTATGAACTAGCGACATTATTTAAAAAACACAACGATTTTGCCGGAAAATTGTTGCAAAAGGCCGTTGACTTTAAAAATTATGAGGCACTATTACCACTTGTTAAATATTATGAAGAAGCAAGTGACGATAAGGATGACTATACCGCTATTGCATTTTATTATCTTGTAATTGCTCATCACCTTGAAATACCTGGTGCCGGAGAAAAATTAAAGACTTACTATGAAAAAGGAGGCGTAAGGCCTCCGTGTAACAAGATGTTAAGTAAATTTTTTGAAGACTAATTTACATAAAGTCAAATAAGCTAATTTGATTACTTTCTGGGAGACCCTCTAGCGCTCCTAGTTCTTTTAAGTTTTCAATGTTTGAAGTGTTTAAACGTGTTCTTTCCACTAAATCTTCAATTGAAATAAATTCACCATTCTTCCGTGCTTCAACCACGCTTTCAGCAGTGCCTTCGCCAAGTGCTCTAATGACGATAAAGGGCGGAATGATTTGATTATTTTCATGATCAACTTTAAACCGAGTAGCCTCACTCTTATATAGATCAATATTCGAAATTTTAAAGCCACGATTAAGCATCTCAATTGTTAACTGTAAGTTTTCAACAATATTACTGTCGCGCGGATTTAATTCCGATGTTTTACGCTGTTCCTCAAATTTTTGCAACTCTTTTAAGATAACTTCTTCGCTACTTATCATTGTTTTAAGATCAAAGTTATCACCGCGGATTGTAAAGAATGTTGCATAATACTCAAGCGGGTAATTAAGTTTAAACCAAGCTACTTTCACTGCCATAATAACATAAGCTGCAGCGTGAGCGCGTGGGAAGAGATATTCAATTTTCTTACATGATTCAATGTAATAGTGCGGAACACCAGCTTCACGCATCTTCGTTTCAAGACCCTCTTCAACACCGCGTCCCCTTCGCACTGATTCCATGATGTTAAAGGCATCTTTTTCATGTAAATTTTGGCGAATTAAAAATGTCATAATATCATCACGACACCCAATAACATCTCCAAGTGTTGCTTGCTCTGACCTAATTAATTCATCAGCGTTAAAGCGCCACACGCCAGTTCCGTGGCTTAAACCTGAAACAATCACAAGGTCATTAAATGTTTTTGGTTTTGCTTCCGTTAATAATTGACGAACAAAGTTAGTGCCAAATTCAGGTAAACCTAAAGCACCTGTTACTTCGCCAAGCGGATTACTTTTTAAGTTAAGTGCTTCATGACTTGAGAATAACGAAATTGTTGCACGGTCATTAGTGGGCACATCTTCAAACTTAATACCGGTTAAATCACAAAGCATCTTAAGTGTTACTGGATCTTTGTGACCTAATAAATCTAGTTTTAATAAGTTATCATGAATTGAATCATAGTCAAAGTGCGTTGTTAACCAGTCGCTTTCCGTGTTCCCCGCTGGATATTGTACGGGTGTAAAGTCATATACTTCATATTCACTTGGAATTACAACAATCCCACCCGGGTGTTGCCCTGTTGTACGTTTAACACCAGCGATGTGATAAGCAAGATAAGCAACATTTTCATTATTTAATTCATCACGATATATCCCTTGTTTTTCGTAATAATTTAAGACATGACCAAACGCTGTCCGTTCGGCCACAGTTTGAATCGTTCCTGCTCTAAAAGCATTATTTTCACCAACAAGTTCTTTAGTGAAGTTATGTGCTTCTTTTTGAAAGTCTTCAGGGAAGTTAAGGTCAATATCCGGAATTTTATCAGCTTCAAAACCAAGAAATGTTTCAAAAGGAATATTTTGCCCTTCACCAACTAAATCATGTCCGCATTCAGGACATTTAGCGAGTGGTAAGTCATAACCCGAGAGTACTCTTTGTTCATTACGGAAATTACTAAATTTACAATGAGGGCAGAAGTAATGCGGTGGGAGCGGATTAACTTCTGAGACTTTAGCGAAATAAGCAACGACGCTTGAGCCAACACTACCGCGGCTACCAACAATAAATCCTTCGTCATTTGCCTTTTTAACAATTAGATGCGCTAAGTAGTAAATAACTGCATAGCCATTATTTATAATCCCTGTTAATTCACGATGAATACGGTCACTAATTAAAGTTGGTAATGGATTACCGTAAATTTCATAAGCTGTTTCAAACACTAAGTTTTCTAAAAGTTCATCAACATTTTCAATTGAAGGTTTATATAATTCTTTTGTAAATGGCGTAATATTTTCCACTAAATCATTAATCCGGTGCGGATTATTAATAATCATATCTGCTAATTCTTCTTCGGTAAATACACCAAACTTACGCATTTCTTCAAACATCTCAGTTGTAGAACGATAATGTTGATCAGGGTTTTCAAAATGTGGACGCTTGTCGCGATCATAAGGATTAAGTGGATGATTAACATTCTTTAATCCTTTTGCGACAATGTAAACATCACGGAAAACTTTTTGACTCGGTAAGCAATAGTGAACATCACCCGTTGCCACAAGCGGTTTCCCTAATTTTTGCGCAGCGCTTTTAATATCGCCAATAACTTTTTTAAGATGCTCTTCACTATCTAATTCACCCATATTAATTAAGTAAGAGTAATTGCTGTATGGTTGAATTTCAATAAAATCATAAAATTCCATTACTTTAAGTAAGCGGTCTTCATCAAAGCGCGCTGCAGTTTCAAATACTTCACCGTTAAAACATCCTGACCCGATTAGTAAATTATCACGATGGCTTAAAAGCATGGAGCGCGGCGTTTTTGGAATATCGGTGGAGAATTCGGTATGAGACACACTCACTAATTTATATAAATCACGAAGTCCGTCTTTATTTTTCACGTACACTGTAGCGTGCGCTGGCCATAAGTATTGGAGCGCAGCTTGTGTTAGTTTTAACTCCGCAAGGGCGGCATGTGTTAAATATTGATCGTCTTCCGTTAATTTTGTAAGCATTGCTTGCCAAATACTATTTAAAACTTCCGCATCGTAATCCGCACGGTGCGCCCCGTCTTCATCATAAAATACCTCTAAATTGCGGGCTAAAACACCTAATCGGTGACCACGTGATTCTGGGAATAAATAGCGCGATAACGCTAAAGTGTCAATTGTTGGATTGTTAAGCGGGTTCCGTCCTCTTTTACGCAAATTAGCGTTTAAAAATCCTAAGTCAAACTCGGCATTATGTGACACTAAAATGTCATCACCTAAAAACTCTAAAATCTCATCAAGGACATCATCTAGTTTAGGTTTACCGCGCAGCATCGCATTTGTAATTTTTGTAATGCGTGTAATATGTTCAGGAACGACAATACCTGGATTAATTAAAATATCAAGCCGCGCTGTCACTAGGCCGTGCTCCACACGCACAGCGCCAAATTCAATAATTTCGTTATAGCGAGCACTTAGCCCTGTTGTTTCTAAGTCAAAAATTACATATCGGGCATTATTTAAAATAATTGGTGCAGGGTTATTAACGACTTTTAATGTTTCATCGATAACATATAGTTCACTACCATAAATTATTTTAATATCATATTTCTTCCCGGCTTTTTGGGCTTCAGGAAAGGCTTGCACAACACCGTGATCAGTAAGTGCAATCGCTTCATGGCCCATATTTTTAGCAAGTTCACAATATTCATCAATCGTACTTACGGCATCAAGCGCTGACATTTTAGTGTGTAGATGTAATTCGATGCGTTTCCGACCTTCGTAATCATCTGTCGGTAATGGTGGTGCAGCAATTTCATCAATGTCGCGCCCTCTAACAATTTTAGTTTGACCGCGGAAATTATCAATAGCGATATAACCTTGTACACGCACAAAGCGTCCCGTCTTTAGTGCTTTTAACACTTCATCTTGCTTTGCGCCACGTTTATTAATATAAAATCGTACTGAAATACCGTGAGCGTCTTTGCCAATACCGAGTGTATAAGTGACACCGTGCTTTGTCGGACGCCTATCATAACTATATATTTCACCGTCAAAGTCCACACCTTCATCAACTTCTTTATGTTCTAAATCTTTAATTTCGGTAAGATTAAAAGCTCCTTTAGCGTGCCTTCTTTTTTGCCGCTCTTTAACCATTTTTTCGTAATTTTCTTTTAGTTTATCTTCTAACCCGTCGTGATATTCAAGACTTCTTTCACAGTTTTCATTTGGATCTAGAGGATCGCAATCTGCTACACCCGTGTCATCTTCTTCATCAAAATATTCTTCACCGTCATCATCATCTTCGATAAAGGGTCTTTCACTCCCAAGTGAAAATTCGTCTTCCTCGTCTTCTTCCTGTGCACTACTAATGACAACTGTTTCTAAGGCGAAGTTATAAGATAGTTCTTTTAAGAGTAAAGAAAATTCATAAAGCACCGCTTTAGCGTCAAGCGCACTAACTTCATCGGTAAAAGTAAAGCGTAATGTATCATTGCCAACGACCATAATAACATAGTTGCTTTCACTAAGATAAGTATGTAAATGCCACGGTTTAAAAAGCGCTAAAGCATCTTCAATACGCGGTAATTTAGTGTAAGCATAACTCACTTTATATGCATAAGGAATACTCATTAACGCATCACTAAAATCTAGATAGTCTTCAAAATTCCACGGTTTTTCTTTTAAAAGTGTGTAGTGCCACACTTCATCAACTTTTTTCCATTCTAAAAACGTTAACCCAATTTTCTTGTCGTTTTCATAATTAATTGACGCAAAAAAACGAGCACTAACGTTTCCCATCTATAAAATAACTCCTACGAAGCCAAAAATATCTTTCGCTAAAATAACAAGTGTTAAGCCAATCAAAAGAATTGCACCAATCATTGAGGCAATTTGTTTAAATTTAGGACTAATTTCTTGACGAGTAATCGCTTCAACTGTTACCACTAATAAGTGCCATCCATCAAGTGGTGGAAACGGTAATAAGTTAAAGAGCGCTAAGTTAATACTAATTAAACCCCATAAGAATAAATAAGGTGCTAAACCATGATTCTTAAGTGTTTGACTAGAAATATTAAAAATCCCCACTGGTCCACTAACATTTTTAAGACCATCGCTAAATAATGACTTGAGGCCGCGCGCTACTGCCGTAACACTACGGATAAAATCTTTATTTGCGGCGGTGAATGTTTCACTAAAGTTATTGCGATATTTAAATTTCGTTAAATTAAAACCAGCGGACACAAATTTATACCCGTCTGTTAATTTATCGGGATTTTTTGGTTCAGTACTAAGTGTTAATACTTTTTCAATACGCTCCGCAGTTTCATAAGTTTCACCGCGTAAGAAAGTTGCGGTAAAGGTTAACACATCTGTATCTTTTAAATCAGTGTAAAACGAATTTTCACTCGCTAAATCAGTCGCGCCAATTTTTAAAAGGACAAGCGACTCACCACCAAAAGTTAAGTCATCTAAACTCTTTGGTTGAAATAAAACATAATATTCTGGTTCAAGTGCTGCAGCGTCAAGCTTCCCTTCACCGAAGTACTGAATCGTATAACCATCAATCTTCGTTTCTTTAAAATCAATGCGGTCATCACTGCGTATCCCCATTGCATATACAGGACTATCTTCTTTAACTTCTAAACGAATTGATAACCCGGTTTGCGGTAAAACCCCATTAGCGAATAAGAATATAGCGTAGCCTAACACTAAGTTCATAATAATACCCGCTGACATAATTAATGCCCTTTTGCCACGATTAATGCCGATTAAACTCCGTTCTTTGGGAATTTCTTCATTTACAAATTCATCAGGCACAGCATCTTCTTCGCCGAGCATCGCAACATATCCCCCAAGCGGCAATGCGCGTAATGAATAATAAGTTTCTCCTTTTTTCTTGCGGAAAATTTTAGGACCAAACCCAATCGCAAATTCAAAGACATACACTCTAAATATCTTCGCAGCAATAAAGTGGCCTAATTCGTGAATGGTGATTAATACACCAAGCATTACTAAAAATAAAATAATGTTTAATATTGTACTTAAAAATTCCATACTAACTTCCTTCTAGACGAGTATACTCCATCCGTTATTTATTAAGATGATTAGCATTGCCGTCACAATACTAACCATTAAAAGTGAATCAACACGGTCTAAAATACCGCCATGACCAACTAAAATCGAACCATAATCCTTAATCGCTAAATGTCTTTTGGTAGCGCTAAAGAATAAGTCACCAATATTTGCCGCAAGCGGCATTAAAATTGAGATGAGTAATAAATAATACCACTCCTTATGACTCAAAAATGGTAAAACCGGATAACCAATCCACGACACAATTAAGGCGAATAAAAAACTAACAACAATCGAAAAGAAAACACCACCAGCAAAGCCTTCCCATGTTTTATTTGGGGAAATCCGTGGTACCATCTTATTTTTACCAAATAACACACCGATAAAATAAGCACCAATATCATTCATAATTGTTCCTAAAATTACATAAATGATAAGGAATGCGCTCGTAATAATATTCGTGTTAAAAGTAATGTCAGGACGATCAGCAATATATTGCGGATAAAGCCTTAAGAATAAGAAAGCTTGGAACCCAAACCCGGCAAAGAGCACTAACAAGAATAAATACGCCGCGATATCAAAACCAAGATGCGGATCAAACACAATTAAGATAAATAGACCAATTAAAATGGTCGCAAGTAAGAAACTTGATACTTGAATTGATTCAAAACCGTTTTCCACCACCCACTTTGAAATATCCCACCACGAGTATCCGGCCTTAATATTAGCCATTATATTATTTTTAATAAAAATCCAAAAGATAAGGGCAACAGTTGAAACAATCGCTAAGATATACACATACCAGTAGCGTTTTGATATTTTCGTGCCACGCATAATTTCAAGCACAGCAATAATTGACACAAAGAACACAGGCGCTAAAAAGTACCACCCCCCTAAAAGCAAGGCAGGAACAGCGATTACCGCTAAAATAATCGAAGTAATTGTGCGGGTCTTCATTGACTTCTTTGTTGCTTCACTAATTTCATTTAGTGATATTTTAATCGTTGAAGTCCGTTTGGTTTTTGGTTTAATTTCATTAGTTTCCATCACTATAATCCTCCAAACCTGCGCGTTCTTTTTGCGTATTCTTCTAAATCACGGACGAGACACTCTTCGTCATAATCCGGCCAATAAGTTGGGGTAAATATAATTTCAGCGTAGGCTAGTTGCCACAGCATATAATTACTAAGGCGCATCTCGCCACTCGTCCGCACTAAAAGATCAACCGGCGGCATTCCGCTTGTATCTAAATAATTTTCAAAAGTATCAGGTGTTAATGCTTGAATATTAACACTTTCATCTGCTGCTAGTCTTTTAATCGCACGAACGATTTCATCTTTACCACCATAATTTATACAAATATTTAATGTGGTGCCCGTATTATTTTTTGATTCTTCTTTTGCGTAATTAATCGCTTGTTGTGTTGATTCAGGTAATCTTTTTAAGTCACCAGAAGTCACAATTTTAATATTATGTTTTTGTACTTTCTTTAACACACTGTGTAATCTTTTTTCGAGTGTTCTAAATAAAAAATCGACTTCTTTTTTTGGTCGTGACCAGTTTTCTGTAGAAAAAGCGTATACACTCATAAAGGGGATATTACGTTTACTAACAGCAATACCAACATCAAAAAGACTGGAAAAACCTTTTTCATGACCATAAGTTCTTGGTCTTTTACGCGCCTTTGCCCATCTACCATTACCATCTAAAATAAAAGCAATATGTTTAATGCCATAATTTTCATAGTTTGTAATCTTCGTCTTACTCATATGTTAAATTATACAATAAGAATAACTATTTTCATTAAATAACATTTTTAAAATGTTAAAAAAGAAAAGCGTTTGTAAAAATAATTTATTTCACTAATAGCTTTAATAAGGATACAACGGATAATCTTTATCAAAAGATGGGAAAGAGATCGCTACTTTTTCATTAAATTTTATGATTGTATCAGTATAGACTTTTCGCTTCTTAACCCACATAAGCCGCAGGTCTTCTTCGCTAGAATAATAATGTTTTCCGCGATTTACTTATTACTTTTGGCTCTTATATTAATTTTAGGATAACACACTAGTGTGTTACAAAAGAAAAAGCCTTGTAAAAGGCTTAATTCATAGTTGTTAATTTACATTAAACGGTTAAGATTTCTTCTTCTTTTTCTTTAAGTAAATCATCAGCTTTTTTGACATATTCGTCAGTAACTTTTTGCACAGCTTCTTCTGCTCTTTTGCTCATGTCTTCACTTAAATCTTTATCATTTTTAATACTCGTATTAGCGTCACGCCGAATATTACGAATGGCAATTTTTGCTTCTTCCGTAAACTTTTTAGCTTGTTTCACTAAATCACGGCGCCGCTCTTCGGTAAGTGGGGGTAAGATTAAGCGAATTGTATCGCCATCATTAATCGGGTTAATCCCCAGTGTTGAGGCGTTAATTGCCGCTAAAATTGAACGCATATCACCTTTATCATAAGGCTTAATTAAAAGTTGACGCGGTTCAGGGACACTAATTGAACTAATTTGATTAATTGGCATTTTTTCACCGTAATAATCACATTCAATCCGGTCAAGTAACGCCGCACTTGCCCGTCCGGTGCGGAGTGTTGAAAATTCACTTTGTAAATTCAAAATTGATTTTTCCATTCGCTCTTCAGCGAGTAATGCATATTCATCCATATTTTTTACCTCTTCGTTATAATTGTACCAATTTCCATATGTTCTTCAAGTGGTTCGAAGTTTAAAACTTCATCCATACCAATGACAAAACTTGTGATGTTCGTTTTATTTAGTACTTCTAGGGCGCTTAAATCCATCGCTTCAACTTTAAGATCAATTAGTTCTTGGTAAGTGACTTGGGTTATTTTTTGTGCATCTTTATATTGATGCGGATTTTTAGTGTAAACAGCGTCAACACCGTCTTTTACGAAAATAATTAGGTCAGCATTCATATCAATAGCGCGGAGTGCTGCACCTGTATCAGTCGTGTAGAACGGTTTACCTGTACCACCACCAAAAATGACAACTTCTCCCTTCGCTAAATGTTTTTTTGCTAATTCTGGACTAGTTTTTTCCGCAAGTCCTTCAACCGCAAAAGCGTTTAAGACAACAGCAGGTAAATCATTTTGCGTAAAATAATCTTTCAGCGCTAGTGAGTTCAAAAATGTCGCAGTCATCCCCATATAATCAGCAGCAGCAGGGTCAAAACCAATAAGTTCAGCGTTTTTCCCCCGCCAAATATTACCAGCGCCAACAACGATACCAATTTCCCATTTTTGATGATGGCGGAATGATTTGACAAAATTTAAAATCGCGGATAATACTTTTGGATCATAAATTCCGCTTTTTTTATCACCGGCAAGGGCTTCTCCACTTAGTTTTAAGAGCACTCTTTTATATACCATACTTTTTTCCTCCAAAAAAACACCCGAAGGTGTTTTCTTTTTGTGGTTTATTATTTAATTTGACCAAAGACTTCAGCGGCGAAATCTTCTTGACGTTTTTCAATTCCTTCACCGACTTGGTAACGGAACATCACTAAGACTTTATTGTCAAGATCTTTTAGGGCTTGACCAACTTTCTTTGTATCGTCCATTAAATATGTTTGTTCGGCTAAGACTAAATCACTAAAGTATTTTCTAATTTTACCGTCAACGATGTTTTTAAGCATTTTTTCTGGTTTGTCTGCTAAACGTGGATCGTTTTTAGTAATTTCAAGTTGAATACCGCGTTCATGATTGTAATCTTCTTCGGTAATATCATCAGTGGTAATATAGCTTGGACTATTCGCAGCAATGTGCATTGTTAAGCCATGCGCTAATTCGTCATTTTTCTTATCTAAGAGTACGACAGTAGCAATTTTACCACCCATATGAATGTAAGTTGCACCACGGTCTTCAACCTTAACGAGTTCAAAACGACGGAATGATAATTTTTCACCAATCTTTACTGTTGCTTCAACTAAAAGTGGATTAATAATTGCATCCGCTGCTTCTTTATTAGCAGGTTTATGTTTGAGCAATAAATCAAGAACAGTGTTCACTAACGCTTTAAAGTCATCACCGCGACTAACAAAGTCAGTTTCACAGTTAACTTCAACAATAGCAGCGTAGCCATCTTCTATTTTTGCAAGCGCTAAGCCTTCAGCAGCAATCCGGCCGCTTTTCTTCGCAGCGGTCGTGATACCTTGCTCACGAAGCCAATCTTTAGCTTTATCAACATCTTCACCGTTTTCAACGAGGGCTTTTTTACAGTCCATCATTCCTGCGCCGGTAAGTTCACGCAATTCTTTAATTTTATCGATTAAACTTGCCATTAATTATTCTCCTTCTTTCTCAGTTTTTACTTCTTCAGTTTTCACTTCTTCAACTTTTGGAGCTTTTGGAGCTTTAGCTTTTGGTTCAGCTTTCACTTTTGGCTCTTCAGCTTTTTCAGCTTTCGGTTCTTTAACTTCTTTTTCTTTTTTTGGTTTAGCTGCAGCAGCAGGTTTTTCCGCTACTTCTGGAGCAGCTTCACCTTCTTCTTTAGCTTCAGTTTTACGAACACGTGTTGGTTTATCGCTGTGTTGGGTCCGCGCTTTGCGAACTTGACGCCGTTCTTCGGAGTCAGTGCGACGGGCACGTGGTTCGTTATGTTTTAACGCTTCTTCTAATGTTTCAGTTTCAGGTTCAGCATCGCGTGTATATGCTAAAACAGGGATACCACCTTTTGCTTCAACAATCGCGTCAGCAAATAAAGTAAGCATTAATTGCACGGTTTTAGTAGCGTCATCATTACTTGGAATAATGTAATCAACGACATCTGGATTACAGTTTGTATCGACAAGTGCGAACACTGGAATACCTAAGTTACGTGCTTCTCTAATTGCGTTTGCTTCGTCAATCGTGCTAACGACAAACACTGCTTCTGGAACTTTGCGCATTTCTTTAATGCCTTCAAAGTTATCATTTAAGCGTTTCATTTCTTTACGAATTAAGATTGCTTCTTTCTTCGGTAGACGATCAAAAGCACCTTCAGCTTCTTGCATTTCTAAATCACGTAAATATTTTACGCGAGTTGAAATTGTTCTAAAGTTTGTTAATGTACCACCTAACCAACGATTATTCATATAGAATGAACCACTTCGTTCCGCTTCACTTTTAACGTGTTCTGCATGTTGTTTACGGGTGCCGACGAATAAGACTTTACCACCGCGAGTAACAATTTCGCGTAATGCAGCGTAAGCTTCTTCGATTTTGACAATTGTTTTTTCTAAGTCAATGATATGCACATTGTTGCGTGAACCATAAATATATGGTTTCATTTTTGGGTTCCAGAATTTGGTTTGGTGACCAAAATGTGCCCCAGCTTCAAGTAATTTTTTCATGGTAATGACTGGTAGATTTTCATCTGGTAAGACATTTTCCATTGCGGGAGTTACTTCCTCCTCAGTTAATACGACTTTTTCTTCTTCACTCATGTTTGAGCCTCCTTTTGTTATTTCCTCCACATTTTCGAACCTTGTCCCTACACCTGTAGAACCGGACGAGGAATTCAATGTGTGCGTATTAGCCCTTTTTTGGGCCATTAGTATATTACCATAGGTAAAAGGTTTAGGCAACTAGTTAACTTATAAAGTTAAATGAAGTGATTAGTCTATTTTCTTTTTAGCGCGCGGATGGGCAGTATAGTACTCTTTTGTAATTTTTTCTTCGCTAACATGCGTATAAATTTGTGTTGTGTTTATTGACTCATGCCCTAATAATTCTTGGATGACCCGTAAATTAGCGCCTTTTTCTAATAAATAAGTCGCAAAAGAGTGGCGGAGTAAGTGCGGATGTAAGTTAACATACTCCCCCGTCTTCTTTTCAATCGAAAGCAATATATAGCGTAACCCTTGGATTGTTAATTTATTACCTTGGGCATTAAGAAATAAAATGTTTGTCGGTTGACTACTTTTTCTTTTCGCTAAAAGTTCTTTGCGTAAACCATTTAAATAATTGCGTAATAAGACTTGTACTCGGTCTGTAAAAGGAACCATTCGTTCTTTCTTACCTTTGCCAAGTACCATTAAAAAGCGTTCATTTAAGTTAAAAGATTGAAGTGTTAAATTAATAACTTCACTAGCACGCAACCCTGTTGCAAACATTAATTCAATAATTAATTGATCACGATCCCTTAAATAATCAGTGCGTTTTTCATTAGCGAGTAAGATTAAGCGAATCTCTTCTTCATAAAGCACGCGAGGCAATGCTTTTGTTGCTTTTGGTGCTTGTACTGTTAAAAAGGGATTATCTTTCACATAGCGCTTATCTTGTAAAAATGAATAGTAATGGCGTAAGCTTGCTAGTCGGCGCTGGATGCTGCGCCGCGATACATATTTATCAATTTGATCTTTTAAATATAACCGGATTAATGGTTTATCAACCTCGTCGTCACGCATATTCTGATTAGCGAGAAATAAATAAAAAGTTTCAATGTCACTTATATAAGCAATGACTGTGTTTTCTGAAAAGCGTCTAGTGTAACGTAAGTAATCTTGAAACTCTTGTAAAGGTCTATTCATTTAATGACTCAATGTACTCCTTATATTTTTGCGTTATTTTTAATGATTTCTCGGCAATTTCCATGCGGTTTTGTTTAGTAGCACCTCGAACTATTCCAAAATTAGCGTTCATTGGAGCAAAGTTTTCTGGATTGGCGTTATTTAAGTAATGCATTAAACTACCAAGCATTGTCTCACACGGATACTCTAATTTTACACCTTTTATTTTAGCGTAAACATTAAGGGCAACATAAAGCCCGCTGGCGGCACTTTCAACATAACCTTCAACGCCACTAAGTTGACCAGCAATATAAATATCATTGTTAACTTTAAGTGACTTATCTAAATTTAGGACACGCGGTGCATTAACAAATGTATTGCGGTGCATTAATCCGTAACGAACAAACTCAGCATTTTCTAAACCAGGTATAAGTCTAAATACACGGCGCTGTTCAGCGTAAGTTAAGTTTGTTTGAAAGCCGACTAAGTTATAAAGTGAGCCAATTACATTATCTTGCCGAAGTTGAAGGACAGCATAAGGTTTATGATGCTCATCTTTACCAAGTCCGCGTGGTTTAAGTGGTCCAAAGCGTAAGGTTTTAGGTCCTCTCTTCGCTATTACTTCTAATGGCATACAGGCATCAAAGTATTTCGTATCCATTTCATGAATTGGCGCTAGTTTAGCGTTAATTAATTCATCATAAAATCGATAATATTCTTCTTTTGTAAATGGACAATTAATATAAGCATCGTCACCTTGATCATATCGCGATTTATAATAAGCGATATCCAAATTAATTGAATCTTTTTCAATGATTGGTGCACTAGCGTCAAAAAAATGTAGAAACGCTGTATCGATAAGTTTACTAATCGTGTTCTCTAAGCCTTTACTAGTTAAAGGTCCGCTGGCAATAATAACAGGAACATGAGAAGGAAGTTCGACTACTTCTTCGTTCACTACTTTAATAAGCGGATGAGTAGTAATAATCCTTGTTACTTCTTCGCTATAAAGTTCACGATCAACGCAAAGAGCATTACCGCCTGGAACACTAACACGCGCAGCAACACTTGTCATTAGTGAATTATATATTTCCATTTCTTTCTTAAGTAAACCGCATGCGTTTGTAAGTTCTTTACTCTTTAATGAATTAGAACACACAAGTTCACCAAGCTTCGCGCTATGATGAGCAGGCGTCATGACACCAGGACGCATTTCATATAACTTAACTTTAATCCCTTTTTCCGCAAGAAAAAAAGCCGCTTCTACTCCTGCTAATCCACCACCAATAATTACTACTTGTTCCACAATGAGATTATAGCAAGAAAACGGCAATTTCCCTACAAAAATAAGTTATTTTTTACGTCTAGTACTTTTAATAGTTGCGGAATAATCACAACTTTTATAATTTGAGCAACGAATATATTTACGATTACGTGAATCATAACGATAAGTTAAAGGCTCATTACATTTTGGACAATTTTCACCAGTGTATTCAACAATGAATTCGGTGTATTTACATTTCGGGAAAGTTTCGCAGCCAATAAAGCGGCCATATGGTCCTTCGCGGTACACTAAGTTTGAGCCACACTTTGGACAATCGCGACCGACCTTTTCTGGCGGTAGTTTCTTCATTCCTTTGCGCGCATCATCAATTTTTTGACTAAAGTCACTGTAGAAATCACTAAGAAATTCAACTTTATCGCCTTCGCCATTTGCTATTTTATCTAATTCATTTTCCATTGAAGCAGTGTAATCACTACTAATAATACTTGGGAAAAATTCGCTAAGAGCATCAATTTGTCTAAAGCCAATATCCGTTGGCTTAAGCGTACCTTTAAGGCTAGATACATATTTACGTTTTTGTAATATTTCAATCGTTGGTGCATAAGTTGATGGTCGACCAATACCGAGTTCTTCCATCGTTTTAATTAAGCGGCCTTCACTGTAACGCGCAGGTGGTTCAGTAAATTTTTGTTCAGTTATAACATCAATAATTGGTAATTCACTACCAACATGCATTTGCGGAAGCGCTGAGTCATCTACTGTTTCTTCATCTTTCCCATAAATTTTTCTAAAGCCCGGGAATATTAAGATTGTTGATGTCGCATTGAAAATAGTACCATTTGAATTAAATGTATAACGCGTAACTTGTTCTTTACTACCGACCATTAAACTTGCAAGTGCTCGTGTGTAAATAAGTGAATACAAATTATATTCTTCTCTCGTTAATGAATCTTTAATTGAATCAGGAGTAAAGTTTAAGTTCGTGGGACGAATCGCTTCGTGAGCATCTTGGACATTTTGTAGTGTTTTACCACGCGCTTGAGTACGACCAAGATATTCGGCCCCATATTCTTTAACGATGCGTTGTGATGCATTAGCGACAAAGCTTGGCGCGAGTCTTGTCGAGTCAGTACGAATATAAGTTACTAACCCCGTTTCAATCCCGTTAATTTGTATACCTTCATAGAGTTTTTGGATAATCCGTGAAGTGCGGGAAGCACTATATTTAAATTTACTACTTGCTTCTTGTTGCAAGGTTGATGTGGTAAAAGGCGGCTTAGGATTAGTGTGTTTAATTTCACTTTTAACATCAGTCACAACAATTTTAGGCGCTAGTTTACTAACGATATCATTTTTCATCGCTTCGTTAACAATCTTAGTATCACCAGCGTAACTCTTATTAAAATTCACACTAAAAAGAGCATCGTCATATTTAGTGTCAATTTTTAGTGTCCAATATTCTTCAGGGACAAAAGCAGTGATTTCGTTTTCCTTATCAACGATTAGTTTTAAAACCGCACTTTGAACTCGCCCAGCGCTTTTAACATTTATTTTTTGATTTAAGAGACTAGACAGTTCAAAGCCAACAATACGGTCAAGCATTCTTCTAGCTTCTTGGCTATTAAAAAGGTCTTCATTAAGCAAGCGTGGCGCAGCGAGGGCATTAGTAATCCCGTCCCGCGTAATCTCATGAAACTCAAGACGCTTAGTCGTATTTAAATCAAGGTTTAAAAGTTTAGCGATGTGCACCGCAATTGCTTCACCTTCACGATCAGGGTCAGTGGCAAGGTAGACTTCACTACTTTCATTTTTAGCTTTTTTTAGCGTATCTGCAACTTTTTGCCGACTCTTATCTAATACATAGTCACCTTCAAAAGTTTCAAGATTAATACCTAAATTCTTGCGACCACGTGTTGAAAGGTCGACGATATGACCATAGCTAGCGAGTACTTTGTACTCGTCACTTAAGTAGCGTTCGATCGTTTTAATTTTGCTTGGGGATTCAACAATTACTAGTTTCACAAAGCCTCCTATCGGTTATAAAATATAGAGGGTTTTTTTGCGCTTGTCAAATGTAAAACTTTGTGAATTTTCTCTTTATTTATAATAAATAAAACATTTTTTATTTTCTTAGTTTGGCCAGAGTTTTATAATGTCACTTGCGCTCTCGACAAGATAAGCACCATCTTTTATCAGTCTATTACAGCCACTATTACGGCCAGCGCGCTCAGGAACACAGAAAACATCACTCCCTTTTTCTAAGGCGTAACCAACCGTTATTATTGTGCCTGAGCGATATTTAGCTTCGATGATTAAAACGGCTTTTGTGAGCGCCGCTACAAGTCTATTGCGAAATTTAAAGTAATCTGGTTCTGGCTTTGTATCATTAGGATACTCAGTTATTAAAAGACCGTGCTTACTAACTTCGTCATATAGTTTTTTATTTGATTTAGGATAAGGATAATTAATTCCGCTGCCTAGGACCGCTATTGTGTTGCCACCTGCCCGTAAACACGCATCATGACTAAACCCGTCTATACCGCGCGCTAAGCCACTAACAATCGTAAATTTTTCTTTAACGAGTCCTTCGACAATTTCATAAGTCATGTTTTTACCGTATTCACTATACTCTCGAGCACCAATCACAGCGATAGCTTTTTCCAAATTAAAAAGTAATTCTTTGTTACCTTTTAAAAATAAAACAATTGGCGGATTATTAACTGTTTTAAAAAGCGCTGGGTAGTCTTCATCAATAATCGTTATGGTATCAACTTTTTCCCAGTCTTCTTTATATTTATTAAATAAAGCGTCATCAACTGGTTCTTTGGAGCGGAGTGCATTAATAATTGCGTGGTAATTGCCTTCATATTTACTGGCAAAGTAAAGTAAAACATCGCGTGCTTTTTTATTCATTTGTAGTTCCTCATTATATAAATAAGGAAGAACTTAATTTTTTATCACATTAAAATAATTTAATTTGTTTATTGAGCGCATCTTGCACTGGTTTATAAGAGTAGCGATGCACATCTTTAATTGGGCCATAAGTATCAAGTGCTTGTAAATGTTTCCGTGTTGGATAACCTTTATTATTTTCAAAATCATATTGCGGATAGAGTTTCGCGAGTTTATTCATATAAGCATCACGCGCTACTTTAGCAAGAATACTTGCTGCGGCCACACTAAGCGAAGTCGCATCTCCTTGAATAATTGCTTCGTACCCCACTTCTAAATTAGATAGCGGCATCGCATCAGTTAACACAAAATGAAATTCATGACTTAAGCCAGTAACTGCTTTTTGCATTGCTAAAATTGTTGCTTGATAAATATTAACTTGATCAATAACGGGAGCGTCAACATGCACAATTTGGTAATCAAGAGCCTTCTCTTTAATTAAGTCACTTAATTCAAGTAACTCCGTTGCTGTTAATTGTTTCGAGTCTTTAATTCGCTCATCGTTAAAAAAGGGCGGCAAAATAACCGCGGCAGCAAACACAGGTCCTGCTAAAGGGCCGCGTCCCGCTTCATCAACTCCCACTAAATAAAGGTGTCCGTGTTTTCTTACATCATTATCAAATTCAAAATATGTCATATTATCACTCCAAACTTACAAGCTAGTAATTCAATTACTAACATTATTATATTATAGAAACTAACTATTTCTATTTTTAATATTTCAAATATTTGTGATTTTGTTCCTAAAATGCCTAAGCTAGTATTGAGATTTCATTTTTAAGAATTAAAAATGAAAATATAGATTAGTGAAAGGAGAAGATTATGAAAAAACGAAAATTTTTACTAATCCCACTACTTTTAGGATTGCTCTTAACTGGATGCTTTGGTGGAGACGGTCCTGAAGATATTATTGATGGCGACGATGAAAGCAGTCAAAAAACTACTAACGATGTAGCGGAAGAAGATATTCTTGAAAATATGGATTACGAAAAAAGAGAAGGCTGGCCAACGCAAAAGCTTGCTACTTTCTTATCAAGCGAAAGAGTTAATGAAACCGTTCCAGCATTAACAAATATCGCCACTACTTATTATCATGAAAATAATGACGCTAATAATAAGTACTTTGCGATTGTAGTACCTGGTGCTAATCGCGAAGCAGATTATAAAGCCATACTTGAAGGAGCTGGCTACACATACAGTAAACTTAGTTGGACTAGTATTGCTGTTAACACCGAAGACACAATTAATATTGCCTACCAATACATGCAAGATCATCCAGTTCTTGATTACGCTATGTATATTGTTATTAGTGCGCTTAAGGCTGATTCATTTCGCTTTGATAGGCTTGAAAGTGATATCGGATGGCCGGCCAATTAACTTCAAACTTTCTTAAGTAAATACGGTATTACCGAAAGAGTTCCTAGTCTTACTGGTGGTAACTATTTCGCTGAATTAACAGAGCGTAATGAATTTATCGTTTGTGCGCCTGGTGTTAATTTTGTTGATAGCTATTTCGGCAGTCTTGAAAATGAAGGTTATACAGTAAATGGGTCAAACGCTGTAAGTACTTCAGGCAAAGTGCGGATTAATGTGACCGCTAACGATTATCCGTTCTTCTTCTTTGATGCGACAAAAATTGTCATAAAACCTGTGGTCTAAAACTAAGGTCTCGCCTATTAAAAAGCGACCGTTATCCACTAGCGGTCGTTTTTTATATTTCACTAATTTACTACTCTAGACTAATTCGGCCAATTAGCCCATTTTTAAATTCATTTAAGATTAAGATTTCGGTGCGATCACTAACATCAAAATCTTCACCAATAATCCCGCGACGCGTAGCAATAGCACTAATCACGGTTTGGTAGTTACTATCTTCTTTAATATCAATATCGTAAAAAGCTACCATTTCTTCAAAGTAATATGTTTTTAAGTAATTTACTAAATACTCTGCCATTGTATGCGTTGGTAAAATCTCTTGTCTAATTGTACCTATAAGCGCTAATTTCATGCTTGTATCTTCTTCATCATAATTAGGTGATAAAATTCCTGGTGTATCAATTAAGGCAATTTCTTCACTCACTCTAATATACTGATTAGCGCGAGTATGCCCTGGTTTATTTTGCACACTTGCGGCTTTGCGTCCCGCTAGTTTATTAATAAGTGTTGATTTACCAACATTAGGAATCCCGACAATCATTACCGCTAAAGGTCGTGGTTTTAATCCGCGACGCACATCACGTTCAATTATTGGTTGCCCGATTTCTTTAATCTTTGCTAATATTTGTCGCACAAATTTTCGTTCATTTAAGTTGCCCGCTAAAACATTTAATTTTTCTGTATGTTTACTTACTCTTTTAGGATCAGCTAAGTCGGCCTTAGTTAAAACATAAAGATTTGGCTTTCGTTCAATAATCGCCGTTAAGTAAGTAGCGCGACTACTGTGGGGGATCCGTGCATCACCTAATTCAACGATAATATCAACCATCTTTAGCGTTTCAATAAGCTTGCGTGTCGCTTTTTGCATGTGACCTGGGAACCAACCGATTTGTTTACTCATTAGTAGTACCGCCATTTCCACAGCACATAATAATGCTGACCAATAAATTTAACTTTACCTGATTCACTAACTTCAACATTTTCCGTATAACCTTGAATTACGACTAATTTGCCGCTGATATTGTCAAAATGAACAGGACCAATTGCCCGTGAATCACTGGAATTTGCACGGTTATCACCCATTAAGTAATAAGTTTTCTCTTCTAAAGTTAACGGTTCTTTAAGTCCGTTTTCATATTTTGGAGAACTATCGTTTAAATATGTTGCGGTTGTATAACGATTACTTGTTGATAAGTAGGGCTCATCGAGTTTAAATTTCTCGGTTGCTTCAGGCAGTGTAATAAAAACTTCGTCCCCTGTCGGGTTATCAATAATTTGAATAGTTTCTAGTGGCAAAGCAATCACACGCTTAATAATGTTAATACCGTTACGCCGAAATACAACGATATCACCACGCTTAATATTGTTGCGGGCTTTTGGTCTTTCGTCCATTAAGCCAAATTCATAATAGCGGTGATGAAAGTCATTGAGTGTTGGTTGCATACTTGGTCCATCAACATAAACTGGGGTGTAAGTTAAATCAACATAAGTCACAAAAAGCGAAACAACAATAGCGGTCACGAGTAAAATAGTCCACGTCACACTAAGCGCTTTACGTAGTCTGGGTTTATTTTTCCGATTTATCTCTGCTTCACTTATTTCTTCATTAATAAGTACTTCTTCTATGACCATATAGTAATTATATAACGAAATGTACATTTGATGTACATTTTCCTACTTATTATCACAAATAAATACTCGTTTTATAAGAAAAAAAGCCAGTTTTCTGGCTTTCTCTCATAAATGATTTTAACTTATTTCTTCTCTTTAATTCGGGCTTTACGACCAGATAATTTACGAATGTAATAAATTTTGTTCCGACGAACTTTCCCGCGACGGAGAACTTCCACACTGTCAATGACTGGTGAATGAGTGAAGAAAACACGCTCAACACCAATACCACTTGACATCTTGCGGACAGTGAATGTGTGGTTGACGCCTGCGCCTTGCATAGCAATGACCACGCCTTCAAAAAATTGAATCCGTTCTTTGTCACCTTCACGAATTTTAACAGCGACCTTGACAGTATCACCACTACTGAATTCGGGAAGATCGGTACGAAGTTGAGAAGCGTTAATTTCATTAACTAAATTTTTATTCATGAATAACTCGCTCCTTCCTGCAATATTATTTTCGTGTTCTTACCTTTTGGCAGCGGACCACAGCGACTTTGCGCTCCATTAATATACCAAAAGACTACTCTTATGTAAAGAGTAATTACTAAAATTTTAAAAAAGCCCACTCTTTCGTAAAGTGGGCTATTAGCGTTTATTAAACTTATGTTTAAACTAAAGCTTTAAGGATAAAGTAGATAACAAATACTCCCGCTACAACATACATCGGTATTTTAACTTCTTTACCACGCTTACTAACAAACATCATAATGACATACATTATAAGTCCTAAACCTAAGCCATCACTAATCGAGTAAGTAAGTAAAATAAGCATAATTGTAAAGAAAGCTGTAAAACCAATAATGCGATCATCAAAGTTAACATCTTTTAAGTTACCAACAAAGATTAAGCCACCAACACTGATAAGTGCCATACTTGTAACCGCTGGTTCGGTAAAAATATAAAAGATTGGGTAAATAAAAGCACTAAGTAAGAACATAAATCCCGCTACAACCGCCGCTAAACCAGTCTTAGCACCCATTTCAACAGCAATCCCACTTTCGGAAAATGAAGTTACTGTACTTGTACCAAGCGGTGCACAAATAACGGCACCAAAAGAATCAGCAGCCACTACTTTATGACCACCAACCATATTCCCATCAGCATCGATAATACCAGCGCCACGTCCCACAGCTAAAATTGTCGCTGTCGTATCAAAAAGATTAACGAGTACTAGTGAGAAGATAAAGGCGTATGTTGAAGGATTGCTTAAAGCAGTGCCCCATGTTTCT